>MDSV01211109.1_pt1 | contig 37713 bp, 38 predicted proteins | sample 810851 | NCBI WGS metagenome assembly MDSV01 (sample SAMN05326640, study PRJNA326480) | marine metagenome | isolation source: seawater | place: Atlantic Ocean: North East | collected 2012 | reverse complement strand
TGATCTAAATAAGGCATCTAAAGAAGGAAAATTTGCTTTGAGAGAAACGCCAGACTTTTCAGGTAACACAAATTTTTTAGCTTATGGGGCATGTGCTGGCATTTCACAAACCAATGGATTAATTGTATTTGTTACTGAAGCAAAAGGATCTGGTGTTCAGCTCTGGAACTTTAATGGAAAGAAGTTAGACTTATTAAGAACATTTAATAATAGCGATGCCTACGAATCAGAAGGCTGCGTATTTGATGATGAGAACAACCTTTTATTTATCTCAGAGGAAAATAAAAAGGGCGTTTTAAGGTCTTACGAACTTACAGACGCATTAACCCTGGATGATGAATTTATTATTGATGATAGAAATGGTTATATCACTGGTGATCCTGAAGGTTTAGCCATTCTGAAACAAAAAAATAATAATGGATACTTAATTGCATCATCACAAGGCAATAGTTCATTTAATGTGTATCAAAGAAATCGACCTCATAAATATATTACATCTTTTAAAATTAGTGGTAATCAGTATATTGATGGAGCAAGCAATACAGACGGAATCGAGATTGTGAATATGTATCTAAATGAAAATTTTCCAGATGGAATAATGATTGTTCATGATGGAAAAAATACAGGAGAAAAAACAATTTCAAAAGAGAACTTCAAATTTATATCGCTAAAGGATATTAAGAGTCTATTACCTTATTAACAAATTTAATAACATCATTGGACAAGGCATCTGGTTGTTCTAAAGCCGCAAAATGGCCACCGTCATAAGTATTCCACTGAACTACATCATATATTTCTTCAGCCCAGACTTTTGGAGGTGCAATCAGGTCTCGTTTAAAAATTGCACCTGCCATCGGTTGAGTAATTTTTTCAAATGAAAATCCTAAATCACCGTTTTCTCTATAGAGTCTTGCGGAGGAGGTAATAGATTGAGTAAACCAATACAAGGAAACAATTGCTAAAACCTCTTCATTAGAAACTACAAGTTTATTATCTTCACCCTCAAACCAGCCATAAAATTTTTCGACTATCCAAGCAGCCAAACCAACAGGCGAATCATTTAGACCATATCCTAATGTTTGAGGTTTAGTTTTTTGAATTTCGTAATATCCAAAACCTTGCTCTTTGTATTTGTCGTAATTTGCTAATAGTTTTTGCTCATCTTCAGTTACACTTTTCATTAAATCATCATTTGCTGGAGGCCAAGCTATAACCATATTTAAATGAATGCCAATACATGAATCCTCATATAGTTCTGCCATCCACTTACTAACTGTTGCACCCCAATCTCCGCCTTGCACAATATATTTTTTATAACCTAAAGCCATAATTAGCTCATGTTGTAATTTTGCAATTGCTTTTGAATTCATTCCTACTTTTTTAGGTTTATCAGAAAAGCCAAATCCAGGAAGAGAAGGACAAATAATATCTAATGGAATATTAGAGTTTTTTTGAATAATAGGAATAATTTTTATGAACTCTTGAATACTTCCTGGCCAACCATGAGTCATGACTAAAGGAATGGCATTATCTTTTTTTGATTTTGAATGTAGGAAATGTATTTTTAACCCTGATACTGAAGTATATCTAAAGCTACCAATTTCATTAATTTTATTTTCATGAACTCGCCAGTCAAAACCATTACACCAATAATTACAAAGGTCTTTAAGAAAAGACATATCAGTTCCATGAGACCATTTATTATTAATTTCATCAGGCCATCTCGTAAGAGAAATTTTAAGTTTTAATAATTCTATTTCTTCTTCGGGGATGTGAATTTTGTATTCTTCTATCATAACTATTTATCTAGTTTTAACTAATTTATAACATTACGTCTTTACATTGAAGTAAAATGTAATTTTTATTTACTATGTTTAATAATATTGAATCATTCTTAAGTTCTAATAGTGAATTCGCTTGGATTGCGATATTTGTTTTTGCTTTTATGGAGTCTTTTATTCTTTCTGGGCTTCTGGTATCTAGCGCAATTTTATTTTCAGTATGTATTTTTATCTTCAATATGGATATATTGCCATTACAAGCGATTGTGCCAATTGCAATCCTTGGCGCTCATGCTGGAGACATGTCTGGATTTTTTTTCGGCAAAACCTTAGGACCAAAACTTTTAAACACAAATTTTATGAAAAAGAGAGAAAAAATTATCATAAGAGGACAAAAATTTTTAGATAAGTCTGGCCCTTACACAGTTATTTTTGGAAGATTTATTCCAGCTATAAGACCTATTGTGCCATTTTTACTTGGAATTTCAGATGTAAAAGCTGTAAGATTTTATATAGCTGATGTTATTGCTTGTTTGTGCTGGGGTATCGCTCTTGCATTTTTAGTTACGGGCATCGGCTCAATGTTGGGATAATACGTATGTTAAGAGTTTTTATTTTAGTTGTAAGTTCGATTGCACTTATTTATTTGCTTATTCAATTATTACAAGCAGGACGTCAGGGTAGATTCCTACAAACCTTAAGAGATTTGCTGATTATTTTTCTTGCGATCTTAATGACTGCTTCAATTTTTTACTTAGGATTTCTAGCCTTAAGAACATTCTTTTAGTACTTATGCCCCTTACTTTATTCGAAAAAATTATTAATAAAGAAATACCTGCAGAAATTATTTATGAAGATGATATATCAATAGTTATAAAAGATATAAATCCTCAAGCGCCTACTCACTTATTAATTATTCCAAAAAAAGTAATACCTAAACTATCTGATGCAAATCACACTGATAAAGAAATACTTGGACACTTAATGTTAATTGCTGGAAAAATAGCCGATCAGCTTGAACTAGATGATACATTTAGAGTGGTTATCAATAACGGAGCCAAGGCAGGACAAAGCGTCTTTCATTTACATTTACACTTACTATCAGGTAGAGTCTTGAGTTGGCCGCCAGGCTAGTTAAAAAAAAAGTAAGCCCCAAAGCCAAGCCCAAAAATTGCTGCTCCAATTCCAATTGCGAATAAAGCGCTATATTTTAATGTTGTACTATCATCCATTTAAATTCTCTTAATAAGATTAATTATATTAAAAAATTTTCCTTTTCAACAACAATTTAACCTGTAAACTTACATAAAAATTATAATATTTTTTAAAATAATAAAATGTCTAAATTAGAAAAAGCGTGGATTTCATATGATCTTGGCAACTCAGCATTTGCTACAACCGTCTTAGCAGCATTTTTTCCATTATTCTTTCCAGGGTTTTGGGGTGAGAATTTAACACCAGTTCAATCAGCATCATACTTGCTGTGGACAATAGCACTTTCTAATTTCCTTCTTTTTATAAGCGCGCCTGTAATAGGAGCGTTAACAGATATCAATGGATCAACAAAAAAGCTATTTATAGTTTTTACAATGATCTCAATTGTTTGTGTTGGAATGTTATTTTTTACAGAAAAAGGAATGTGGATTTCTGCCTTAACCTTTTTTGGTGTAGCTAATTACTTCTTCTCCGCTGGCAATATTTTATATGACAAAATTTTAGTAAAGATTACAAGTCCTGATAGATATTCAAAAATTTCTGGGATTGGATATGCATGGGGTTATTTTGGAGGCGGAATACTTTTTTTAATTAACTCTTTGATGTTTATGTTTTGGGAGAACTTATGGTTTGAATCCTCTAATGATGCAACTTTATTTGCTTTTTTAACTGTCTCCATATGGTGGTCCATATTTCTACTTCCTTTAGCCATTTCATACCAAGATGAAAAAATTGTGCAGGATGAAATTCAAGACAATATGATTTTAGAATCATTTAAGAAAATTTACTCAACAATAAAGTCTATATCTGAAAATAAAAAAATATTTCTATTTTTGTTGGCATTTTTTTTATATATTGATGGAGTTCATACGGTAATGAGTTCAGCCGTTCTGTATGCAACATTATTGAAATTAGATTCTAGCGCAATCATTGTTGGCTTGTTGATCGTTCAATTTGTTGCATTTCCATTCACTATTATTTGGGCATACTTAGCTGAAAAATATAATGATAAGCTAGTAATTAATTTATCAATCATTATTTACATTGGTGTAATAATATTCTCACTTACTTTATCAAGCGCAATTGAGTTTTATATACTTGCTGCACTGGTTGGTAGTGTGCAGGGTGGAATACAAGCAAGCTCAAGATCCTTTTTTGCAACAATAATTCCAGCTGAGAGATCTGGAGAGTTCTTTGGTTTTTTCAATATGTTTGGAAAGGCGGGAGCTTTCATAGGTCCTACACTTGTCGGAATATCATTAACTCCTGATAATATTCAGCTAGGATTATTGCCAGTTATTTTGTTATTTGTTTTAGGTGGGATTGTCTTATTAAAAGTAAAACATGAAACTATTTAGCAAAAAATCTATTATCTTTTATAGCGTATTAGGAGCCATCACAGCATTTATAGTCGCCCCTTTTATAAGAAGCCTTCTTGATTATTCATTTACAGTTGAATTGCTAATTACTACTGCCATTATCATCCCTATGTATGCAATTATTACAAGATTGGTAAAAAAATATCTTTAATTATTTTTGAGTGTATCAAGTAATAGTTTTGGTTTATCTGTAATAATTCCATCGACATTGAGCTTTATCAAATAATTAAAAGTCTCAACATCATTAATAGTCCAAACCATAATCTTTATCTTTTTTGACTTTAGATATTCAACAAACTTTTTTGTTACTATTTTCAAGCCATAGTATTTCATTGGGACCTGTAAACAATCTCCTTTTAAGGGAGTGTTAAACAATTTGTATCTTGAAAGAATAGTTTTGAATACTTCATTTGGACCCATTGATATACATAGGTTTGGTGAAATAGATCTAACTCGCTCTAATCTACTACTGCTGAAGCTTGCTATACATACTCTATCTGCCGATTTAGTTTTTTGAATAATATCTAAAGCTGATTCAACAACTTCATCAGTTTTAAAATCTATCTGGAATGATAATTCAGGAAATTTATTTAATGCATCTTCTAATCTAGGAATTTTACAATTGTTAAATATAGTTAGATTTTCAATTTCAGCGCTTTTTAATGAATCAAATTTTTTTGGTATATTGCAGATTCGTTTTAGGTCATTATCATGAAATATGTACGGAATTCCGTCAGAAGATATCTGAACATCCGTTTCAATAAATTTACAGCCTAAAGACTGTGAGTATTCAAAAGATTCAAGCGTGTTTTCGAATGATTCATTTGCACCGCCTCTATGGGCTAAAACTTCAAGCCCATCATATTCTAGATATGTTTTCATTAACCGATATTGTATACATAATTAATGTAAAATATATGTTAAATATATATTCTTCAGAGTCTCAAAGTGAATAAATTCGATTCTATAAGGCCTTATTATGACAATGAGGTTAATTCAGTTTTAATAGGATTAGCCAATAATAGAAGATTCTTAAAAATGTTATTAGAAACAGGTAAATATAGAAATATGAAATATTTACCTTTTTCTAGAAAATTTCTTAACATGATTCTAAAGTCTAAAATAAAGAATATTAATGACATAGATTCATATCAAAACTTATTCGAAAGTATAGTTGATAATGTTATTGATAAGACTGTAAATAACTTTTCTGTAAGTGGAATAGAAAATCTAGAGAAAGATAAGGGGTATTTATTTATTTCAAATCATAGAGATATTACTTTAGACTCAGCTTTCTTAAATTTATTTCTTCATCAGAATGGACACCAGACAACATTTAACGCTGTTGGCAATAATTTAATGGATGAAAAATGGGCTTCTGACTTAATGAGGCTTAATAAGAGCTTTATAATTGATAGAAGCGATAAGTCAAAAAGAGACATTTATAAAAGTTTAAATCTCGCCTCAGAATTTATATTCGATTCTATTTTCAATAATAATAAGTCAGTTTGGATTGCTCAGAGGCAGGGTAGGTCTAAGGATGGTAATGATTATACAGATCCTTCAGTTTTAAAAATGATTCACCTAAATGCTAGAAAAAAATACTCTATTGATGATTATTTAAATAAATTAAATATAATTCCAGTTTCGATATCCTATGAAAAAGATCCAAATGATCTTCTTAAAGCTAGGGAGCTATATTTAACAGATTTAAACAAAAATTATATAAAACACCCTAAAGAAGACTTAATCAGCATTGAAGAGGGCATCAAGGGCGATAAAGGAAATGTTAATATTGCAATAGGGTCATTAATAAAATTTGAGAATGATTCTTACGAGAAATGTTCTGAAAAAATTTCATCTTTGATAAAGAGTTTATATATGCTGCATCCCACTAATTATGCTGCGGCAATTCTTCAAGGTAAAACTATTTTATCAAATGATTATTCCGAAGATGTTTTGGAAGAAGCTATTAGTTTTATGAAGAATAAGTTAAAGAATATACCTGAAGATATGCATCCCTATCTTTTAAACCAATATAGCAATCCTGTTAATTTAAAATAGATAAAGACGACACCAATTTTTTCCTTCCTGCTTTAGGGGGGTAGTTAGGATATCTATGAAGTGTCGCCTTTAAACTGTTAATCTTTATAAGCTATAACCTTGTTCATTATGCTCATGAACATCTAATCCTTCTTCTTCAGCTTCCGCTGACACTCGGACAGATGAAAATAAGCTCATAACTTTTAAAATCACATAAGTTGCAATAAAGGTCCATAGACCTATTACAATAATTCCTTTTAACTGAACTATTAGTTGAGATAAAACACTAGACTCTGAAATGCCTGCAGAACCAGAGCCTAGGAAACCGTCAGGTGATCCAATCAAGGCCAACATAATAATTCCTAACATTCCTCCTACTCCATGAACTGGAAATACATCCAATGAGTCGTCAATTTCAAAATATGATTTAATTATTTGAGTTGCATAAAAACAAACAGATCCTGCTAACAATCCTATCAATAAAGCTCCTGCTGGACCTACAGTGCCAGATGCAGGCGTAATTGTAGCCAAACCTGCAACCATTCCAGTCGCTATACCAATCATTGTAGCTTTTCCTGATTTTAACCATTCTATCGTCATCCAAGTTAAGGCACCTACAGCTGCACTTATATGTGTAACTAACATTGCCATTCCAGCTGAGCTGTCTGCAGCAACTGCACTTCCAGCATTAAAACCAAACCATCCAACCCAAAGCATAGAAGCTCCTATCATCACCATAGTTCTATTATGTGGAGTAAGAGGTGACTTGTTAAAGCCTTTTCTTTTACCAAGAAATATTGCAGCTACTAATGCACCTACGCCGCAAGTTGTATGCACAACTAGACCTCCAGCAAAATCTATTACACCAGTTTCACCTGACTCTCCAATGGTAGAGAGATATCCACCTCCCCAGATCATATGGCATGCTGGAAGATAAACAAAAGTAAACCAAGCTACAGAAAAAATGCACATTGATGAAAATTTCATCCTTTCTGCAAAAGCTCCAACAACAAGAGCTGGAGTTATGATTGCAAAAGTCATCTGAAAAGTTATAAAAACTGATTCGGGCAAGGTGCCTGACATAGAATCTCTACCAACGCCATTTAAAAATAAGGCGCTAAGATCCCCTATAAAAGCTCCTGTACCTTTAAACGCAAGGCTATAACCATAAACAACCCAACATACAGATATCAAACAAGCTATTGCAAAACATTGCATTAATACTGACAAAACATTTTTTGATCTTACTAAACCACCATAAAAAAGTGCTAAGCCAGGTAATGTCATAAATAATACCAATGCTGTTGATGTCAAAATCCAAGATGTATCACCTGAATTAAGTTCATCTGATGATACAAGAGGGATAAATAATGATAATGCCAACCCTAAAAAAATTTTATTATACATAGTATTCTCCAATTAAATTGCGTCTGATCCAGTTTCACCAGTTCTAATTCTGATTACATCATCCACGTTAGTTATAAATATTTTTCCATCACCAATCTTTCCGGTATTTGCAGTTTTAGTTATAACACTAATAACATTTTCTAAATTTGAATCCTCAACAAGAATATCAATTTTAATTTTTGGTAATGTATCCACAGAATATTCTGCTCCTCTATACATTTCTGTGTGTCCTTTTTGCCTGCCATAACCCTTAACTTCAGTTATAGTTAGACCTTCAACTCCAGCCTCAACAAGATTTTCTCTTACTTCTTGAAGCTTAAATGGTTTAATTATCGCGCTTATTAATTTCATATTAATTACCTATAAACTAGCAGAAATCGAAATGACTAATGCATCTTCATCAGACCCATAACCATTATCAGAAAAATCTGAATATGTAATTGCACAATCATAAGAGCCGCACATAAAACCATATGAGACACCTAAGTTCTCACCATAATCATCATATTCACCATATATAATTTCTATACCGCTTATCTCATATGACAACTCTGTGTAGTCTGGAGCGCCGTTTTGACCAAGAGCAAATGTTAAACCTAAATTACCCATGCTCAATCCAACATAAATTTCTTCAAAATCTAATCCAGTTTTATTACCTGGATAGTCGTAAGAAATATAGCCAATATCTAAGCTTATCTGATCTATTTCAAATCCGTAACCAAAGTAGTAGTCTAGTTCACTACCAGCACCATCATTAAAATTTACATTTGAGCCCCAGATACCAGCGTAAAAACCGACGTCAGAAGAGTAATCAAAACCACCTTGTATTGCCGGTCCATCAGATTGAGTCATTCCCCTCCAAATGTAATCAGATGCAAAACTAACGTTTGCACTTACAGTTGCATAAGAGGGCAAAGAAACTAAAGTTATTAAAAGTAATAATTTTTTCATAAATTTTTCCTATTAAAAGTTTGTTCAATAATATATATGCAATTCTTATGCCAAAAAATTTAATATTATTTGTAACTATATAAAGATATAATTTAATTTCTATTTTTAAGAGGTTATTTATGAAATTAAAAGACAAAACTGCTTTAGTTACTGGTGGCGCATCAGGATTAGGTCAAGCTACCGTTGAGGCTTTCGTAGCTGAAGGTGCAAAAGTTGTGATCTTAGATATCAATGAAGATAAAGCTAATGAGATTATTAATAATGTTGGTGAAGATAATGTTTTATTCATATCTACAAATATCATGGAGGAGGAGCCTGTTGCAAATGCAATAGATTACATCGAAAAAAAATTTGGTGGATTACATATTGCTGTTAATTGTGCTGGCACAGGATATCCGGGAAGAATATTAGGCAAGGATGCTCCGCATCCTCTAGATGCCTTCAAATTTATAATAAATTTAAACTTAGTCGGAACATTTAATGTTATGAGACTTGCTGCTGAATTGATGGATAAAAATAATCCCGATGATAATGGCGAGAAGGGAGTAATTATTAACACAGCTTCTATTGCAGGGTATGAGGGGCAAATTGGCCAATCTGCTTATAGCGCATCTAAAGCAGGTGTAATTGGTTTAACATTAACTGCAGCTAGAGATTTAGCAAGACATGCTGTAAGAGTTTGTACTATTGCTCCAGGTATTTTTGATACACCGCTTATGCAATTAGCTCCCGACAAAGTTAGAGATCCATTGTTAGAATCTACTCAATTTCCTCATAGATTTGGAAAACCCAATGAGTTTGCAGAACTTGCTATTCATATTGTTGAGAATACTTATTTAAACGGTGAGACAATAAGACTTGATTCTGCTATGAGAATGAAACCTAGATAAATTATTGAACTGAGACCCAGTATGTAGCTGCAATCACTGCAACAATAATTAGGAATAAGATAACTTTAGCATCACTCTTACTATCCATATTATCTTCATTTGATTCGTAATATTCTTTATAGTCATCTTTCATAATTATTCTCCATGCTGAATAACAACTCGGCCTATCTGATTACCAGCCAATATTTTATCAATTTCTTTGCCAATATTCTCAATTTTAACTATTTTGGTTTGATTGGAAAGATCTAATGACCATTGATTTGCTAACAGATTCCATAATTCAGATTTAAGTTTAATTGATGATTCAGCTGAATCGATTCCTGATAATTGAATTCCTCTCAAAATAAAAGGAAAAACTGATGAACTAAACTTAGCTCCACCAACATTGCCGCAACATGAGACAACACCATGATTAGAAATCATTGAAATTATTTTTGACAACATGTCACCTCCAACTGTGTCTACTGCAGCAGAGTAAATACCTTTATCAAGAGATTTAATGGGTTCAGACATAAAGGCGTTGCGAGAAATAATTTTTGCAGCTCCCATATTTTTTAAAATTTCAATTTCAGCATCTTTGCCAGTGACTGCGTGAACTTCAAAGCCAAGTTTAGATAAAATACCTAAAGCAATAGAGCCTACACCACCCGACGCTCCAGAAACCAACACAGGCAAGTCATTTGTAATACCAGCATCAATAAATTTTTTAATACATGCTGCTGCTGTGATACCTGCTGTGCCGAAGCTCATTGCTTTATCATGAGATAAATTGGGTGGAGAGTTTAGAATCCATTCCTCTGGAAGGTGAACAACTTCACCAAAGCCACCATCTTCTGACATGCCAATTTTATAACCTGTAGCTATGACGTTGTCACCTTCTTTAAAATTTGAAGAAGACGACTCAATAACTTGTCCAGCTACATCTATTCCTGGAACAAATGGATACGATTTAACAACTCCCTTAGCACCTGAAGCTGCTAAAGCATCCTTAAAATTTAAAGATGAATTATGAACTCTTATAAGAACTTTTCCTTCATCGAGGTTTGGTATAGAAAGTTCTTTCAATGATCCATGAAATACACCATCATTATTCTCTATCACGAAAGCTTTATATTTCATGTTATTTTTCTGAGAGGTACTTCTCAGCATCCAGAGCAGCCATGCATCCAAATCCAGCTGAAGTAACTGCTTGGCGATATATTTGATCAGATACATCTCCTGCAGCAAATACACCCTCAACCGATGAACTTGTCACAGATCCGTTTAAACCAGATTTTACAATAATATACCCATTATCCATATCAAGTTGACCATCAAAAATGTCGGTATTAGGCTTATGTCCTATAGCTATAAAAACTCCCATTACGTCTTTAGAAATCTCATTACCCTCATTATCTAATTTGATACCAGATACGCCCATATCATTTCCAATAACTTCTTTAAGTTGCGAATTCCACAAAATCTCAATTTTTCCAGCTTTTTCTTCTTCAAAGATTCTATCTTGAAGTATTTTTTCAGCTCTTAATTCATCTCTTCTATGAACTAGATAAACTTTTGAACAAATCCTAGAAAGATATAATGCTTCTTCAGCAGCAGTATTTCCTCCTCCAATAACAGCAACTTCTTGATCTTTATAAAAAAAACCATCACATGTGGCGCAAGCAGAAACTCCTTTACCTAAGTATTCTTTTTCAGACGGCAAGCCCAAGTACATTGCGCTAGCACCAGTTGCAATAATTAGTGAATCACAGCTATATCTCGACGTACCAGTTAATTCAAAAGGGTTACTTGATAAATTTACCTCATTTATATGGTCATTAATTATTTCAACATCAAATTGTTGTGCATGTTTTTTCATTCTGTTCATAAGGTCTGGACCTTGAAGTCCTTCACTATCACCAGGCCAATTTTCAACATCAGTTGTAGTTGTAAGTTGACCACCTTCTTGCATACCAGCAATAATTATTGGATTTAATCCAGCTCTAGCTGCATAAATACTTGCAGCATAACCAGCAGGACCTGAGCCTAAAATTATTAATTTGTTATGATTATCGGACATGATAGAAATTATAATTGAATATAAAGAAATTGTTACGGTTTATGCCTATAATTACAACAATAATTAAATAAATTAGTTAAATGTCACCATATATCAAAAATACACTGTTGAATTTTTTTAGCTTTTTTCTTATAGCATTCTGCCTTTATATTTTTATTTCACTGATATCATATGACATAGCTGATTCAGGTTTTTTTAATAAAAATTCATCAGGAACAATTCAGAATTTAGGCGGACCCTTAGGCGCTTCAATATCAGACTTCTTATATACATTAATCGGATATGGTGGTTATGTGCTTTTATTGATAGGTTGTGTATGGTCAATACAAATTCTATTTTATGAAGATCCTAATAACTCTCTTATAAAAGTTATAGTCAGAATCGCAAGTTCAATATTTTTTATAATATGTTTTTGTTCTTTAGGAGACTTATACTTTAATAATAATTTTGGAGGAATGATCGGTAAAAATGTTTTTTCTTCAATATCATCAATTTTTGGAAATATAGGATCGCTTATATTTCTATTTATTTTATTGATTCCTACAACGTCTTTATCATTTAGCTTTTCTTGGATCGAAATGATGGATAGGTTTGGAAATTTCTTAATTATCTTTGGTAATTATTGCTTCAATTCTATAAAAAAAATATTAAGTAAATTTAAAAAATTAATAATTTTAATATCATCAAAACTAAAATCTGCTGCTGTTAATGCTCGAAATAATTCTGATAAAAAGACTATTAAAATTTCCAAAACAGAGACTAAGAATGAATTAAAAAATACTGAAAAATTTGTTACTCCTTTAAGTAAAAGTACTAATATTTCAAAACAAGGTGATCTTCCTATTGAAAATGAAAGTCAGTTAAAAGAAGTCCCTAAAGAAATAACTGATGAAGAGATTAAACCTAAAAAAGAAGAAACAGTTATGCCAAGTACTGAGTTGCTTGATAGGGCGTTAGATGATGGAGGCTCTCTTTCAGAAAGTGAACTAAACCAAATAGCATCATTACTAGAAACTAAGTTAGAAGAATTTGGGATAGAGGCAACCGTAGAGTCAGTTTTGCCTGGTCCTGTTGTAACTAGATTTGAGATTCAACCAGCTCCTGGAACTAAAGCAAGCAAGATCACAAATATTGCACAAGATATAGCAAGATCTTTGTCAGTTAGCAGTGTAAGAGTTGTTGAAGTTATAGATGGAAAGCCTTATGTGGGTATTGAAATCCCCAATACAAATAGAAAAATGGTTAGGTTAACTGAAATACTTTCTTCTGAGGCCTTTAAATCTTCACCGTCAAGTCTGAGTTTAGCTTTAGGTCATGATATATCAGGAAATCCAATTGTAGTTGATTTAGCTAAAATGCCACATTTGCTTGTTGCTGGAACAACTGGCTCAGGTAAATCAGTTGGTTTAAATGCAATGTTGCTTAGTTTGTTATTTAAATCTGATCCCGAGAATGTGAGATTTATTTTGATAGATCCCAAAATACTTGAATTAAAGGTTTTTGATGGCATACCACATTTATTAACACCAGTGATTACGGATATGACTGATGCATCTAACGCACTTAGATGGTGTGTAGCTGAGATGGATAGAAGATATAAGTTGATGTCCATGATGGGTGTTAAAAATTTAGCAGGTTTTAATAAAAAAATTCAATCGGCTGAGAAAAATGGAAAACAGATTTTAAATCCATTAAAAGAGGACGTAGAGGAATATTTAGAAGTTTTGCCATCAATTGTTGTTGTTGTTGATGAATTTGCAGATATGATGATGCTTGTCGGTAAAAAAGTTGAAAATCTTTTTGCAAGAATTGCTCAAAAAGCAAGAGCAGCAGGCATTCATTTGGTATTAGCAACTCAAAGGCCATCTGTAGATGTAATTACTGGATTAATTAAAGCAAATATTCCAACAAGAATAGGATTCCAGGTTTCAACAAAGATTGATTCAAGAACTATACTTGATCAAGGTGGAGCTGAGCAACTTCTTGGATATGGAGATATGTTATATCTTCCTCCAGGTGTAGGGGTTCCAATTAGGGTTCATGGTGCATTTGTTGGGGATGATGAAGTGCATAGAGTCGTAGATGATTGGAAGTCTAGGGCCGAACCAAATTATGTAGATGAAATTGTGTCATCTAATCAAGATACTGGACCTATTCCTGGATGGTCAGGAACGGAATCCGGGTCTGATGAGCAAGATGAGCTATATGATGAAGCTGTAAATTTTGTAATTGAATCTAGAAGAGCATCAATTTCAGCGGTGCAAAGAAAATTAAGAATTGGATACAATAGAGCTGCTAGATTGATTGAGACAATGGAAGAGTCTGGGCTTGTATCAGAGATGAGCTCAAATGGTTCAAGAGAAGTTTTAGTCCCTAAAAGAGATTAATTTGAAAAAGACTTATATTTATTATCTGTTATTTTTAAATCTATGCATTGCAGCAAACCCTATTGAAGAAATAAATTCATTTTTTAAAAATGACTTAATATTTATTCAAACTAGCTTGAATAACATTGATGATAGTTTTGATAAATCCGTCGGGTCGTTTAAAAGAGATTCTAATAACAGGATTAAGATAGATGTTGAATCCCCATTTAAAGAAATATATTTTATAGATAGCAATGGTATAGAGATTCATGATTTAGAATTTAACCAAATTAAAACCATACCTACTGAACAGCTGAAAAAAAGTTTTTTTGTAAACTTTGTTCTTAACGGACTCATAGACAATACTAAGATAATAGATATTAACAATGAATCATTTGTCGTTCTTGAAGATGAGAAAAGATATTATTTTGAGTTTATTGATCAAAATAATCTACAAATCAAATTTAAAGATAATATGAATATAGATAATTTAATAAAATTCTCCAAAACTAATGCTAGTTAATATTTTATTTATTGGAATAGGGGGAGCAATTGGTGCAATATCTAGATATGGTGTCAACGAATTTTTCATAAACTATTTATCAATTTCCAGCAATTCAGGAACATTGTTTGCTAACGTATTAGGTTGTTTTTTTATAGGATTGCTTTTTGGATTCGCACTACCTATAAAAGATACTGCATATTATTTTTTTGCAATCGGCTATCTTGGATCTTTCACAACTATGTCAGCTTTTTCTTACCAAGTAGTTATGATGGCAAATTCAAATCTAATCAATGCTCTTTCATATATAATGCTTACAGTAATATTAACAATATTAGCAACTTACATAGGAGCAATGATTTCTAAATAATGCTAGATATAAAAAAATTAAGAGACAGCTTTGAAGATGTTGAAATAGCCTTAGAAAGGCGTGGTTATAGTATAAATAAAGATATCTTCAATTCATTAGATAAAGAAAGGAAAGTTCTGCAGGTTGATGTAGAAAATCTTCAGGCTGAAAGAAAAAAACTTTCCACTGAATTTGGTAAATTAAAAGCATCTGGTGAGAGCGTAGATCAACTTAAAAAAACTATTGATGTAAACAATACTGAATTAGAGGTTAAGGATAAGGAGCTACAAACAGTTCTTGATAAAATTAATAACTTTTTATTAGATATTCCTAACATTCCCCACAAATCTGTTCCAAATGGAAACAACGAAGATGATAATGTTGTTATTAAAAAATTTGGCACTATAACCACCAAAAACAACTTAGATCATTTAGAGATTACACAGAATATAGATACTGATTTAGCAGCAAAATTAGCCGGTTCCAGATTTTCAGTTTTAAGAGGTAATTTAGCTAAACTTCAAAGATCTTTAATTTCTTTTATGATTAATACTGCTATTAAAAATGGTTATGAGGAATACTATGTTCCGTTTATGGCAAACAAAGATTCTTTAGTTGGCACTGGGCAATTACCGAAATTTGAAGAGGATTTGTTTAAAACTTCAGAAAATTTATACCTAATTCCAACAGCAGAGGTTCCTTTAACAAATTTGTTTAGAAACAATTTTGTAAATGAAGATGACTTGCCAATTAAAGTGACATCTCATACACCGTGTTTTAGATCTGAAGCAGGAAGTTATGGAAAAGATACAAGAGGATTAATTAGACAACATCAATTTGAAAAGATAGAACTTGTTCAAATTACTCATCCTAATAACTCAATGGAGTCTTTAGAGAATTTATTAGCTAATGCATGTGAAATATTAGATTTGTTGGAGTTGCCTTATCAAGTTATTGAATTATGTTCAGGAGATTTAGGGTTTGCATCTGCAAAGACATTTGATATTGAGGTGTGGATGCCAAGTCAAAACAAATACAGAGAAATATCTTCTTGTTCAAACTTTACAGATTTTCAAGCTAGAAGGTCAAACATCAAGTATAAAAGCGATGATGGAAATAATTTTGTTCATACTATTAACGGTTCGGGATTAGCAGTTGGACGATGTTTGGTTGCGCTAATTGAAAACAATTTTAATGGATCTGATGCAGTCAGTATTCCAAAATGTCTTCAAGAATATATAGAAGCTGATTCAATTAAAATATAGTGAGTGTTAATTTTTATAGATACAATATGAAATGTATATTTTATTTTACTCTTCTTTTAAATTTAAATTTATTATCTCATGGTGTTGTTGGATCAATTGAAGATAACTTCGACGAAGAAAGAAAGATTACCTTTCCCGATACTAAAAATTACCATGTAATTATCAGTGATCTTCATACTCATTCTGTTTTTTCGGATGGACATGTGTGGCCAAATCTTAGAGTTGCAGAAGCTTTAAGAGACGGTCTTGACTTGATTGCAATTACAGAACATTTAGAGTTACAACCGCATAAATCTGATATTCCCCATTCTAATAGAAATAGGGCATTTGATATTGCCAAAGATGCATCTAAAAACTCTAATTTAATTGTAATAAATGGCACAGAAGTTACTAGAAAATTTCCACCTGGACACATAAATGCAGTTTTTATAGATGATGCGAACAAAATGATAAAGATTGATAGGTCAAGACAAGGAGAGGTAGACGAATTTATAGAAAGCCTGCCAAAAGAGTTAATTGAAGAATATCTAAATGATCCATGGCTTAATGATGGGGTTCTTGCTGCTTTATGGCCCATTAAAGACACTTTAGAAGAAGCAAGAAAGCAAGAGGCTTTTACTTTTTGGAACCATCCTGCATGGTCATCAGAAAAAGAAAAATCCAACAAAATATTACATGATATTCATATTGAATTATTTAATGAAAATTTACTTCATGGAATAGAAGTTGTAAATGGTAAGTGGTTTTCAAAAGAAGCTTTTCAAATAGCCCTTGACTATGATCTTACTATTATTGGAACATCTGATGTGCATGGTTTGATTGATTGGGATTATCTTCAAACACCTAATGGACATCGATCTGTAACTTTAATTTTATCTAAAGAAAGATCTAAAGAATCAATAAAGGAATCCCTTTTTGCTGGAAGAACAGTTGTTTGGTACAAGAACGAGCTCATAGGTTTGGAAAAAAATGTAAATGAATTGATTGAAGCCTGTCTTAGTATAAAAAAAACTAGCTTCAAAGGTGGAACAAATGTGCTTCTTGTGGAAATACAAAATATTTCTGACGTAGAGTTTCTTCTAGAAGTGAATGATGGCAAGTCTATTGAAGATAATTCAAATATATTTAAAGTTTTTCCAAACTCCATAACATCTATTGAGGTTGGAAATAGCTCGTCTGAAAAAATAGAACTTAATTTAAATGTTCTCAATGCTCATATATCTCCAAATACTCACGCAAAAATAAAGCTTATTAATTAAATTATCCAAAAAAATTAATTTTGTATTAGTGCTAGATTGTTTTTTGATATATATTATGTAATAGACTAATTTTCACAAATGGGGTGTGACATTATGATTCGGAATTTTTTTAAAATATCTTTATTATCAATCTTTATTTCACCGCTATTAATCTCTCAAGAACTGACATCAGATATCACAGGATCTGTCTCTTCTTCTAGTGGATCAGTAAGCGGCGCTCAGGTTGAGATAACATACGAACCAACAAATACGGTAGTCACAAGAACTACTGATGCTTCTGGTAGATATACTGCTGGTGGACTTAGGCCAGGTGGACCTTATACTATTAAGGTTTCTGCAGCTGGTTTGATGTCTGATGAAATAACTACAAGCTTGGTTGTTGGTGAAACATCAAGATTATCTTTCGTACTTAAATCATCTGCTGAAGTAGATGATGTGGTAGTTACTGCTGAACGAATAAAAACAGATGATGGCCTAGGTTTCACATCAACAATTAATGCACAGACAATTCAAGAAACGCCATCTGTTACTAGGGATATTAAGGATTTAATTAAGCTTAATCCATTAGTATCTTTAGATGATGCTGAAGATGATTATGCAAGTATTTCTATCGGTGGTGCTCATCCACGAAGTAACGATATTAAAGTTGACGGCGTTTCTTTTAATGATGACTTTGGATTAAATGATAATGGTTATCCATCACAAAGAAGCCCAATTAATCTTGACGCTATTGAACAGATGTCTGTAAAGGTTGCGCCAGCTTCAGTTGAGTATTCTAATTTTAGAGGCGGTATTATTGAATTCGTTACTAAAGGTGGTACAAATGAATTTGAAGGCAGTGTTGGTTACTATGATAGAGGTGATCAATTCTACGGTGATAAAATTGAAGGTAAAAAATATACTTTTGACAAAGAAGACACTGCACAAAGTTTCACTTTTGGCGGCCCAATAATTAAGGACAAAGCTTTCTTTTATGTCACATATGAAGATACTACTGTGACTAATCCGGTTTTATATGGTCCAGCAGGATCTGGCGCTGCTAACGAGCAAGTAATAACACAAGCTCAAGTTGATAATATTCGACAAATTACCATTAGTAAATATGGTTGGGATCCTATGGGTGTAGCATCTACTACAGAATCTGTTCAAGAAAACAGTTCCTTAAGAATTGATTACATATTAAATGAAAATCATAGGTTAACTTATAATTATAAAAATACTGAAGGTGACAGACTTCGAGCTAGCGGAAGTAACTCAAGTTTTTATTTTGAATCAGCTTCTTATTTTAAAGGTGAGAAAACTGATACTTCTAGTATATTATTAGTTTCAGACTGGTCAGATAATCTAATTTCTGAAATTTATTATTCAAATAAATCTACAGATACCAGTCAAAATTCTCCAGCTGGGCAAGACGTGCCTAATTTTTACATTGATGATGCATATGGTATGAGAGTTTATCTTGGTGCTGATATATATAGAAGTGCCAATGAATTAGCTACTGAAACTGACTTTTTAAAGGCCAAATTAACTTACTATACCGGCAATCATAAAATTACTGCTGGTTATGAAAATACAACTTATGACATATACAACGTATTCATTGTCGCCCAAGACGGAGAATGGGAATTTGATTCATTAGCTGATTATGAAGCGGGCGTTGCTAGCTCATTTAGCGCAAACAATGCAAAAACAGGAAATGTTGATGATGCTGCAGCTATGTTTGAATACGGACTGACTTCAATGTATTTAATGGATGAATTTGTTGTTTCTGATAGATTAAGTTTAACGGCTGGTATTAGATATGATGAATATGATTCAAATGATGCTCCTGCAAAGAACGCAGCTTTTGAGTCAACTTATGGTTTCGCAAATGCTGGTATTGATGGCACAAGTCTGATGAATGTAAGGTTCGGAATGGATCTTGCTATTGATGATGTTAGTGACTTAAATATTACTTATGGAAATTATTCAGCAAAACTTCCAGCTGTATGGATATCTAATGCATATACAAATGACGGGGTAAGAGTATCTGCTTACAATAGTGCAAATGCACCTGCGGGATGTAATCCATTAACATCTGCAGGATCTGGCCTTCCAGCTTGCGTTCAACAAGCAATTCAAGATGCGCCTTTAACTGATGCAAAGATTGATTTTATTGCGCCTAGCTTTGAATGGCCTGATTCAAAAATTCTTAACGTAACTTATGAAAGAGACCTTCCAAATAATATGGATCTAAGTATTACATATCTTAAATCTGAACAAGAAGAAGCTTTGTATAAAGTTATTGATACAGGTTATCCATTGAATGGAGACATACCAACTGTTCCTACAGAGGTAGCTCCTGATGGAAGACCAATATACAACATGACAGGAAGAAGAACTTATAAAGCTGGTTTATATAATGATTGTTGTGGCGAGAGAGAAGTTATATCTGCAACTTTGAATAAATCATTCAGAGATGGTGATACAGTTGTTTCTGTGAGTTATACAGGTCAGGACAACACTGAGTTAAGCGGCATGACTTCTTCAACATCTAATTCTAACTTCGGTAAAACCGGTGCTATAGATTTTAATAATCGAAGAGGAATGACATCAATATATGAAACTGAGCATAGATTACTCGCTACATTAAGGTCTAAACATTATTTCTTTGGTCCTGATAAACCAACCACTTTTACATTAATCTTTGAAAGAAAATCAGGATTACCTGCGTATCCAACATTTGATACATTTACTGGATGGACAGGGGACTACAAAACTAAAGCATTTGGTTATGATTATAATTTAAATGATGATAGTTCTGCCTTGCTTTATATTCCAACAAGAAATGATCCAATAGTTTGTTATTCATATAAATGTACTGCTGAGGGGACTCCAGATGCGCTTGCTCGAGAAGAGGCTGTCTTAAATCTTCTCTACAACGTGTTTGGACTTGAAGGTAAAGCAGGAGAAATTGCTGACAGAGGATCAATGAGATTTCCATGGCAATCTTCGTTAGATTTTAAAATTACTCAAATACTTCCTGGTTTTAGAGATAAAGATGAAGTAGTAATAACTTTAGGAATTGAGAACCTTCTTAATCTTATTGACGACGACAAAGGGGTTGTTAGATATGGTTATTATTCTGGAAGAATTCCAGTAATTGATCTCAGAATTGTTGATGGATCAAAATATGATTACAGCAGAAATGCTTATAGATACAGTTTTGATGATCCATACAATATGAGCTTATCAGCCACTCAAAGTGTGTGGAGAGCTCAACTAGGATTTAAGTATAATTTCTAATAATACTTATATATAATTTAAAGGCGGTCTATACCGCCTTTTTATTATGAATAACTTAATACCTGAACTATCATTTAAAGAAATAGAAAAAGGTGATGCTTTTTCTATAAATTTATTAAAAGATGCCTTATCGAATCATGGTTTTTTTTCAATAACTGAACATGGCTTATCTGATGCTCTTGTTAGTGCTTGTTATCAATCATCAAAAGAATTTTTTAATCTAAATTATGATGTTAAAAATACATATAGCTCAGTTGGTTCAAAGGGTGCTAGAGGCTACACTCCAAAGGGTATTGAAACAGCTGTTGGTGAAAAAATAGCCGACCAAAAAGAGTTTTGGCATCATGGTCCGATTATTGATGATTCATTTGATAAAAAGATTCCCAAAAATTTAATAATTGATCAGATACCAGATTTTAACAAAAATTTTGATAGTCTATATTCAGAGCTACACAAGATTGGTTCCCGTGTTTTGTCAGTCATTGCAGTCTCGCTAGGTTTAGATAATGATTATTTTGAATCATGGGTTAAAAAAGGAAATTCACTCTTAAGATCAATACATTATCCACCAGTTAATTCGCAAGCAAATCCTCATAGAGCAAGAGCTCATGAGGATATTAATTTAATTACTCTTCTTATTGGTGCTGAGGAGGGAGGATTGGAGGTGCTAAGCAAGGACGGCAATTGGATAAAAGTTGCCCCTAGCTCTAAAGCTATTGTTTGTAATATTGGAGATATGATGCAACTAGTGACAGATAAAAAACTAAAGAGTACAACTCATAGAGTAATTCAAGATAAAGAATCAGAATCTAAACCAAGATACAGCATCCCATTTTTCTTACATCCAGCGCCTTCTATTAATTTAAAATCTATTTATAGAGATGATGACAATGGTATTCTTGCCGACGATTTTCTTAATAAAAGACTAAAAGAAATAAAGCTTTATTAAAATGGATATTATGACAATAGTACAAATAATAATCGGCTTTATTGGCTTGGTGGCAATAGCCATACCATTTTCAGATAATTTTAGAATTATCAATTATAAGTATGTAGGTTATGGAATCCTTTCTCAAATAATTCTAGCTGCCATCTTACTGAAAGTTCCGTTTGTTGTTAATGCCTTTGAGATACTAGGAAGTGGTGTTGTTATTCTTCAAGAGGCAACTATTGAAGGAGCAAATTTTGTTTTTGGATATCCTCCTAGTGATGTATCAGCACCATATAGATCTTTATTAGAAACTTTTGCTTTTGGTGTACTGCCATACATTATTGTAATGGCATGTATCTCCGCAATATTATGGTACTGGGGGGTTCTCCCATTTATTGTTAATTTAATCTCAAAAGCTTGTCAGAAACTATTTAATATAGGTGGTCCAGTCGGATTAGGTGCTGCCGCAAATATTTTTATTGGCCAGGTTGAAGCTCCATTACTTATAAGGCCTTATGTAAGCAAATTATCAAATAAAGAGCTCCTAATTCTGATGACAGCTGGGATGGCAACTGTCGCTGGTTCGGTTATGGTTGCTCTTATTAGTATTTTAGAAAATACATTTATTAATCAAAACTTAATACAGCACTTTATTACCGCCTCTGTATTGTCAGTTCCAGCCGCAATCATGTATGCAAATGTAATGATTCCATCAAATTCTATTACTGATTTTAATGAAAGCAAGGTTCCAAAAGTTTACAAAAGTACGATGGATGCCGTTACTAGAGGAACATCTGATGGTGCCAGCATTGCAGTGAGTGTTGGAACAATATTGATAGCTGTAATAGCATTAGTCTATATTGTAAATTCAATTTTAGGATTAATTTCATCTCAGTTTGGTTTTGAGTTATCTATAGAAATAATTCTTGGATATATTTTTGCCCCAATCGCTTGGTTAATGGGAATTCCTTGGGATGAAGCTATTATTGCTGGCGAGCTTTTAGGGATTAAGACCACGCTTAATGAATTTGTAGCTTATCCAGGACTTGCTGCATTAGAAAATGGTGAACTATCTGAAAGATCAAAGCTTATTACTTTTTATAGCTTATGTGGTTTTGCAAATCTATCTTCTGTTGGAATATTAATTTCAGGCATCACAGCTATGGCTCCAGAACGTAAAGATGATTTAATAAATGTATCATTTAAGGCTTTAATAGGAGCTACACTTGCATCATGTATGACAGGCCTTATTGTTGGTATTTTTATTTAATTATTTAAAACAATAAACAAATTTAGATAAGAAGCAAAAAATAACCATAATATATATGGCGTATACAAGAATGCAGCAAGTCTATCTTGTTTTATAATCATAAATAGTATTTTTATGTTTATGAATATCAATAACCATATATCAATTAATGATATTAACGGCAAATGAAAAGAAAAGAATAACCACGACCATATTGCATTTAAAAATAATTGAATATAAAAGAGCTTCCAAATTTTTTCATATGTTCTCCAGACTATTATTCCCATGCACAAATATAATATTGGCCACACAATGCCAAATACATACCCTGGAGGATTAAGTTCTGATTTAAGAAGGCCTTGATACCATGAATCAGTTCCTGCATTTGATGATGCAATACTTCCAACTATTAGTGTTATAAGAACCAAAGAAATGGAATTAATTTTTGGATCTACCTTAAGCACTATCTTTTTCTGAAGAATCTGCTGATAGTCTCTGTGATATTCCCAAAAAGATTAGAGCCTTTAGGCCTAGCTTCAATATAAATATAGAAACCTACAAAAGCTAATGAAATTAAGAAAACCCAAACTGCGTCGTATTCACCCATATCGTAATTATAGTTGTTTTTAATATTTTAAATATATCTTTATTTTATGTTTTTTCTACGATTATAGAGCATACTGAATATCCAGCACCAAAAGAGCAAATTAGCCCTTTTTCACCTTTTTCAAGATCGTTATGAAGATTATATGCAAACATAGAACCTGCACTTGCAAGATTACCAAATTTTTCAATTGGTAAAGGAGCAAGATTTGTATCAAAATTATCAGTACCAATAATTTTAGATACTATCAAATTGACCATGCGAGCATTGGCTTGGTGTAACCAAAACTTTTTAATTTCATTAGTTTGAATATTATTATCCTTAAGTTGCGATGATATAAACTCTGCAACAAGAGGGCATACCTCTTTAAAAACACTATTTCCATTTTGATAAAACAGTAAATCATCGTAAGACTTTTCATTGTTGGCCGCTCTAACTAAATAACTCCAATCACTCCTTATATTATTTGAAAATTTTGTAATTAATTTTCTATCTATTATTTTATGAGAATGTTTTGAATCATTTTTCTTTGAGATTACGGATGCTACACATCCATCACCAAATATAAAATGTATATCTCTTCTTGCATAATTAACAAATGGTGTAGAAATTTCTGGATTAACAACTAATATTGTTTCAGCCAAACCTGATGCAATGTCACTGTAAGCATTATTTATTGCAAATGTTGTTGATGAACATCCAACAAGCATGTCATAAGCATAACCATTTATACCTAACTCGTTTTGGATTTCAATCGCTACAGAAGGGTAGTTTCTTGCAGCATGAGATGTCCCTAATATTACAGCATCAATTTCGGATGGTTTCACATTCGCTTGATGCATTGCTTTTTTTGCAGCCTCTATTGCTACGACAGCGTGTATAGATAATTTAGATTCATCTTCATGATCAACTGCAGGCATCATCTTATTAATATCTAAAATATTTTTTTTATCAATTACATGACGTGTTTTTATACCAGACGCTTTTTCTATGAATGCTGTTGATGAATGTTCTAATGGAGCAACCTCACCTTTATTAATTTCATTTTCGTTTAATTGATTGTAGTTATCAACATAAGCGTTATAAGAACAAACAATTTCATCATTTGATATTTTATCTTGTGGGTACCATATACCAGTACCAGCAATATATATTTCTTCCATCATTGTTTTAATAATTTATTTATGAGTTTATTATAAATTATGAATTTAAACACTTCTATTGAGCATAAATATATTTATGAGCATTTAACCAGTGAATCTAATCCAATTGGAATTGTACATATTAGTCATGGAATGGCTGAGCACATTGGAAGATATAACTGGCTTATAAAAAAATTAAATAAAGATGGCTTTCATGTAATTGCAATCGACCAAAGAGGTCATGGTAGACGCATTGTAAATAATATTAAAGGATATTTTGCAGACTCTAATGGCTGGAATTATGTAATTAATGACCAAAAAAAATTAGTAGATGATACAAAGAAAAAATATCCTCATCTTAATCAATATATGATAGCCCACAGTATGGGTTCATGGATTGCATTGGGAGCAATTCAAGAGGGCATGAAGGTTGATGGATTGATTTTGTCTGGATCTTCAAGATTGCCAGATACATTAATTAAGGTACAAAAAATTTTAATAAAATTTATCCTACTTTTTTCATCAAAAAAAAGAAAAGGTACTCTTCTAGATAAACTAATTTTAGGCAAATATAATAAATTTTTTTCGCCCAATAGAACTCCTAAAGATTGGATTTCATCAGACACCTCTAATGTTGACGAATATATTTCAGATCCTTTGTGTGGATATGAAGTGACTAATGGATTATGGCAAGATTTAGCACATGGAATATCTACTGTATTTGATGAAGAAGGCTATAAAGATGCTAATAAATCTATGCCAATATTTATTATTTCTGGTGCAAATGATCCTGTTGGTGAAAATGGTAAGGGCGTTAAAAGACTAAACAGCTATTTAAAAAATATTTTTAAAAACGTAAGTTTAGCACTTATTCCTAATGCTAGACATGAGGTATTTAGTGAAATAAACAAAGAGAGCAATTATAAGCTATTAAAAATATTTATGGACAGTTGTTAATTGCTTGAATTAATAAGCTCTTCTAAAGCTTTATTTATTCCATCTGGACTCTCAAAGTAAGGGAAATGTCCAACATCCTTAAGTATGACTATATCCTCATCATGATTTAGGTCTTTTAATAAAATATTATCTGGATTAAATCTTGCCAATTTATCTTTTTCACTAAAAATATATTTTATATTTTTTAGCTTTGATATTTGATCTTCTGTAAGACGGAATGAATTACATGATTTTAAATCTATTGAGCTAATTTCTTTCTCAGATTGATTAAATAAACGCTTTAAAGGATATAACTTAATTTCTCTTTCTGGATCATCTTCAACAACTTTTGTTCCATAAGGAGATTTAATTTGTCCTTTTGACCTTCCATAAAAGCCTGAGCCTTTAGTACCAAATCCCTTTGTTTTAATTTCTGTTTCTGGCATCTTATAGACTCCATATTTCATCAAAAATTCTACCGCTTGATCTAAATTGCCTTTTGCATAATCAAGCAACATATCGCCGACCATAAATGGATATGCAATATTCATACATATAGTCATTTTGTGTTCAACTTTAGTTGATAAATCGAGAGCAACTAAGCCGCCCCAACTGTGACCAACAAAGATTGGTTTTTTTATGTTTAAGTTATTTAAAACATCAATACAAAATACGGAATGATCTTCAATTGAATTTACTATAGGGCCTGATGTAAAACCATGGCCAGGTAAGTCAAAGCCTAAAACGTTATAGCTTTGTTGAATATTTTCTAGACTAAACATTGATAAGATTCTATGATCCATCCCCGCTCCGGGAAGAAAGATTATTGACTGTTTTGAGTCGTCGAAAGGTTGTTTCTCAAAGATGTTAGCTTTGTGATTTTTTAAATTTAATTGCATTTTTAAAGATTGAAATTATTAATAAAATATTAATGAATACCAATGGTACAGAAAAAATTACCAAAAGCCACATAAAAGAGTCTCCGCCTCCAAGGATCATAATTAATGCAGGTTGTACAACTAGCAATATTGCAAAGAATAGCCTTAGATTTCTAGAAGGCTCATTTTTAAAATTATTCATTGCGGCAGTAGCAAGAATATATGAAGATGAATCATATGTTGTACATAAAAAGATTATTGAAATAATTCCAAAAAAGATTAACAAATAGAATCCATAATTTAATGAAGAAACTGTTTCAACTACAATTGATTCAAGACCCACAGCTCCTTCTTGATAAAGTTGAGGAGAATTTAAAATGCCTTCTTCATAAAGATATATAGACGAATTACTTAAAATTCCAATATGTATAAAACAACCTAAAGAACCAATAAGCAGAGACCCCAGTATGATTTCTCTTATAGACTTGCCATTTGAAACATTGACTATAAATGTTCCCACTGCAGGCGCAAGAGCAAAATACCAAGCCCAATAAAAGACAGTCCATGTAATGCTGTATTTTGAGCTTTCTAAACTTAAATTTAAAAAGTTGCTAAACATATAACTTACAGGCTCAATTGTATTTTTAATAATATAAGAAGTAGGACCACTAATAAGAATAAATAACAAAAAAAATATCACTAAAATAATATTTAAATTACTTAATCTTTTGATACCCTTTTGAATACCCAAATAAACACTTGTGCCAAAAATAATTAGACAAACTATCAACGCTGAAAAATCAAGATAAATATTTTTTTCTACCATGAATATCTTTGAAATAACTGCTGAAATAAGAGGGAAAGACAATGTTAAACCAACTCCTGCTCCTGTAAGTATCGCTCCAATAAAAAATGAGTCTAAAATAATTCTAAATATTCCAGATTGTTTTTTTAGTAATATGCCTGAAAATGTTAAAGGAGAATCTGGCTTATTTATTAAAGCTAGTCCGAAGGCAACCGCTGGCAAACAATATATAGCCCATCCTGTAAAACCCCAATGAAAATGTGGGTATGATCTTGCCTTAAGATAATTAATAGAATCTTCCTTACTTATACCTTCAATTGGATCTGTAAAATATACCAACCATTCAACAGTTGACCAATATAAAAGAGCAGCCCCTAGACCTGTTGCGAAAAGCATAGACCCCCAAGAGAAATATGAAAAAGTATCTTTACCTTCTAGTTTTAATTTTTGCGAGCCAATAGGAGAGGCTGCAATTAAAATTAAAACTAAAAGTATTATGAAACCAATAATTAAAAAATATGATTCAAAATTGATAGCAAAAAAATCATATATTGATTTTAAAGACTTTGCGCTTTCATTTGGATTGGTTAAAACATATGATGAGAGGATAATTAAAAAAGAAAAAGTAATTAATAAAACAGATTTATTCCACAGAGGGTTAACTTTAATTTTAAACATTTAAATAAGTATAATTTTAGATAATGATAACAAATATTTACGATTATCCTGAGCTTCAGAGGATAAATAAAGACATAGGAAGATATTATATTGATTCCAATGACTGTCCTGTACCTAGTGTTACAACAGTCTTAAATAAGACGTCAAATAAATCTGACTCTATTCAGCAGTGGCGAAATAGAGTTGGTGAAGAAGAGGCAGACAGAATAACGAAACAAAGCACAGATATTGGAAGCATGGTCCATGAAGCTCTTGAATATCATCTTAATGATAAAAAATGGGAGAACTTTACTGATGATCAAAATGGACAAATAGCTAAAAAAATTACATCAAAGTTTATAAGTACAGGATTCAAGTCTATAACTGAGGTATGGGGTCTTGAGGTTGGTCTTATTCTTGATGGACTTTATGCTGGAACAGCAGACTGTGTTGGAAAAATAAACAACGTTCCAACTTTGATAGATTTTAAAACTGCAAGAAGAATGAAAAGAAGAGAATGGATAGAAGACTATTTCTTGCAATGTTGTGCTTATGCTAATGCCCACAATGTAATGTTTGGAACAGAAATAAACCAAGTTGTGATCCTTATGGTAGATAGAGATTTATTATTTAAGGAATTTATGGTTAAACCAACAGAATTTAATATACTCACCAAATTATGGAAGAAGAGACTGCTTGAATTTCATAGCAAGTACGCTAATAAAGATGACTAAGATATATAAAATATTTTTCATTTTAATTTTCGCAGCACATTCAACCGAAGCGTTGTCTAATCCAAGTTTTTTTATCAATAACACTGAGATAATAGGCTCTCAAACTAAGGAGGGGATTGATGTTTATTTAGGGATTCCATATGCAGAACCTCCTATGGATGAACTGAGATGGGAAAAGACGAAACCAAAAAATTTTTATCAAGATAAATATTATGCTGATGAATTTTCATCAGCTTGCATGCAGGGTCCTAGAATAGTTAATTGGTATAAGGGAGTTGCAGAAGGTTTTGGTGGAGACCCAAATTACATAGAGATGCCATCAATTAGTGAAGACTGCCTATATTTAAATATGTGGGTTCCTTCAGATAATAATGATACTAATAAAATACCAGTACTCGTTTACATACATGGAGGCTCTAATAGGGCAGGATGGACTTTTGAACCAAATTATATCGGAACAAATCTATCTAAGAAGGGAGTAATTGTAATTACAGTTTCGTACAGATTAGGAATATTTGGTTTTTATTCACACCCAGAATTGGAAATATCTAATTTTGCTTTACTTGATTTAATAGAATCTTTGAAATGGATTAAAGATCATATCCATAAAGTTGGAGGAGATCCTAACAATATAACAATTTCTGGTGAGTCAGCTGGCGCTACTAATGTTGCACATTTGATTGCATCTCCACTAAGCAAAGATCTATTTCAAAGAGCAATTCATCAAAGTGCAGGCTGGTCTATTGCTGAAAAAAATCTTGATTCCAAAATACCTAATAATTTATCAAACAATCTATCAATAGAATTATTTGGAAATGACAACAGCGAAACAAAACTTAAACAATTAAGAAATGTTGACTCAATTAAATTGCTCAATAAGGCTGAAGAAATTTACGGATATCAAGGTTATTATCCAGTCATAGATAACTACACAATCTTTGAACCTTTGTATAAATCATTTGAGTTAGGAAACTTTAATCATGTTGACCTTATAATTGGAACAAATGCTGATGAAGAATTGATGTATTTAGATAAAGATTATTACTTATCAGATTTTTATGATGAAAGACAAAGCTGGGGATTTTATTCTGATATTAAAAATCTAGAATTAATTCTTGAAAACATTAATGGTGAAAAGCAAAAGATTAATTTTATTCTTACAGCAAGAAATTGGACTTGCCCATCTTTGTATATAGCTGAATCAATTAGCAAACATACTACTAAAAATGTATGGTTCTATTCTTTTGACAAGATAAGAGATGGGGTAAAGAGTAAAGAAATGGGAGCTTATCATGGTGCGGAACTACCTTATATATTTAACACACATGATGATTGGCTACCAACATCCTCAAGAGACATTTATATAACGAAAAAAATTCAAGATTATTGGATAAATTTTATTAGCTTTGGAAATCCAAACTCAGATGCTATTAAATGGAATAAATATAGATCAAATAAATCAAACATTCTTTCGTTTAATAGCGAAATTTCAATGAAGACCAGTGAAGCTGTTGAAGTTTGCAATGAACTCAATTACTAATTCTTGTTGCAAAAATTTACTAAAAATCAAATTTATTATAATATCTAATAATATTAAACATATTTAAATGGGGAAAACTATGAATATATTTCATGCTGAGAAAGTGCACGATGCAGTGGTTAAAACAACCAAAGCTACCGCTATAGCATCTGCAGTTTTAATGAGCGCTAATACAATTGCTCAAGATGATTCAATGATTGAGGAAGTTATTGTAAGTGCACAAAAGAAATCTGAAAATCTTCAGAATGTTCCAATCAGTGTTACAACCTTGTCGTCAGACGAGTTAGATGCACTAAATATTAAAGATTTTGCTGACTATGTGCTTCAATTACCTGCAGCTTCTGCTGTTCAAAGAAGACCTGGTCAAGGACAGATTTTTATGAGGGGTGTTTCAGATGGTGGTAATTCTAATCAGTCTCTTCAAGGTCCTGCAGTAGCAATTTATCTAGATGAATCGCCAGTTACTATGATCGGAGACAACTTAGATGTCCATGTTTATGATATTGAAAGGGTTGAGTCACTTACTGGTCCTCAGGGAACTTTGTATGGTGCAGCGTCACAAGCTGGTAATCTAAAAATTATTACAAAAAAACCAGGCAGTGAGTTTGATGCTGGATATAACTTAAGCGCTGAGTCAACAAGAGGCGGAGATGGCAGCACAATGGTTGAGGGCTTTGTGAATATACCTCTCTCTGAGAATGCTGCATTAAGAATTGTTGGTTATAACGACAGAGATGGTGGTTTTATTGATTCTGTAAATGATTCTATAACTTATCCTGTAAGTGGAATTACAAGATCAAATGAAGTTTTTGTAGAAGAAAATTTTAATGATGCAGTTAAGGATGGTTATAGAGCTGCTTTAAGAGTTAACTTAAATGAGAATTGGCAGCTTGATGTTAATTATATGGGTCAAGAAACTGCAACTAATGGTGTCTGGGATCATAATCCTGATGAATTAGGTGAGTATAATGTAAGTCGATTCTATGATGATAAATCTCATGATGAATGGACAAGATTTTCTACAACCTTAACAGGAGACCTTGGATTTGCAGATCTCACATTTACTACTTCTAGCCTTGAAAGAGATTTTGAAGTTCTAAGTGATTACTCTCATTATGCAATTGATGGATTTGTAGAGGGATATTACACATGTTACACATATTATTTTGGACCATGTGTAGATCCAAGTATTCAATTTGAGAATGACACACATCAAGAATACGATACGACAGAGGTTAGATTATCGTCTAAAGTTGGCGATAAATTCAACTGGATTGTCGGTGCTTTTCAAACTGAAAATGTTACAGACTATGACTCGCAGTGGCATGTTCCTGCAATAAATCCTGCAGCAGCAGTTCCGGGTTCAAAAGATCTCTATTATCAAACCGATCAAGTTAGATCAGAAGAAGAGTCTGCTGTTTTTGGTGAAATTTACTATCAGGTCAATGATCAGATAGAAATAACTCTTGGTCACAGAAGCTTTGATAATGAAACAACTCTAAAAGGCTTTGTTGGGACTGTATGGTGGCCAAATTATATTTTAGGAAGCTCAACAAGAGCAGATAACGTGAATTCACTTTATGACGGTAGCGACAGTATTTCTAAATTTACTATGTCTTATCAAGTGGATAATAATTCAATGTTTTATATCACTAGGTCAGAAGGATATCGACCAGGTGGCGCTAATAGAACTACTCAACTGGGAGCGACATATGATGCCGACTTTTTAACCAGTACAGAGCTTGGCTTTAAATCTATTTTAATGGATGGAACTTTAAGATTGAATGGTGCGATGTATCAAATGGACTGGGATGATATTCAACTTGGATGGTTTGATTCATCTATTTCATTATTGGGGCTAGTTGATAATATTGGTAAGGCAAACAGTAATGGCTTTGAGATTGATGCTAAGTATGTAGTTAATGACAACACAACCATTTCTCTTGGATATGCTAATAACGAAGCTAAGTTAAAAGAGGATTATGTATTGCGTGGTGTAGTAGAAGCAAAAGACGGACAAGATCTTCCATTTACCCCTGACACAAAATATAACGTTACTGTGAATATTGATACGTCAGACACATCAAATATTCAATTTAACTATGTCTTTGTTGATGAAATGTGGAATGATTTATTTTATAGCGATAGAGAAATGCAAGACTCATATGCTATAGCAAATATTTCTTTTACAACAATGATTGGAGAAAATGCTTCAGTACAAGTGTATATGGATAATATATTTGATGAAGTTGCTCAACTATATATAAATAGTGAGGATATTCAAAGATTAACTACTGTTAATAGACCAACTACTATTGGTGTTAAATATAGTTGGAAAATAAAACAATAGTTTGAAATAAAACTTATAAAGGCTGTATCCACGATATGGCCTTTTTTTTAAAATATAATTGAATACCTACAACAAAGATAATATTCCAAAAGAGCTTTTAGAGGCAGCTCAGCTTATAGCTGAGGATAAATTAAAGAAAGCTGAACCTATTTTAAGAGAGTATCTTAAAAAAGATCCTCTTGATGTAAATGCTATGAAACTATTAGCGGATATAGGTGTTAGATTTAGAGCTTATAAAGATGCTGGTTATTTGTTAACCAGGGCTCTAGACCTCTCTCCTGATTATGATCAAGCGCGATTGAGTTATGCTAATTTGCTTTACAAAAGACAGTTGCCTTTCGAGGCATTATCTCAAATATCTATACTTCTTAAAAAAGAACCAAATAATATTCAATATTTAACACTTAAAGCTGTGAATCTAGCATTAGCAAATCAGCATGATGAGGCTTTGGAGATTTTTGAAATTATTATTAAAGATAAAGGAGTTACTAATAATCAACTTCATTTGAGTTATGGACATACTCTTCGGGCCGTTGGAAGGCTGGATGAAGCAATTAAGTCTTATAAAAAAGCAATTTTTAAGAAAAATGGTTATGGAGAAGCATATTGGAGCTTGGCAAACCTAAAGACTTTTGAGTTTACCAAAGATGATTTAAAAGAGATAAAAATTTTGCTCAATAATGAAGATTGCAAAATAGATGACTATTATCATTTATTATTTGCTCTGGGTAAGGCTGAGGAGGATAAAAAAAACTTTGAATCTTCAATGGCTGCATACGTAAAAGGGAATAATGTAAAAAGTAAACAAGTTCCATGGGATTCTAAAAAGTTTAGCCTTGAATGCGATGAGCTAATATCTTTTTTTGATGATGGCATTATTCAAAAATTTAAAGGGGTAGGTAATAAAAATACTGACCCTATATTTGTTGTTGGCTTACCAAGATCTGGTTCGACACTAATCGAGCAAATCTTGTCATCTCATTCTCTTATAGAAGGAACGACAGAATTACAAAATATAATTGCTTTATCAAGAAAAATTGCAAATAAGAAAACCTCTAATAGTAAATCTGAATATCCATCTGCATTGCTACAAATGGATACAAATGAATTTAAAAAAATGGGATCTGCATATCTAGCTAACACTTTGGATCAAAGAGTAACTGACAAGCCTTATTTTATAGATAAAATGCCCAATAATTTTGTTCATATTGGACTCATTCATCTTATATTGCCTAATGCTAAGATAATTGATGCTAGAAGAAATCCAATGGATTGCTGTTTTAGTTGTTATAAACAATTATTTGGCTCAGGACAAGGCTTTACATATTCACAAAATAGAATAGGTAATTATTATATTGATTATTTAAAGATTATGAGACACTGGGACAAAGTTTTGCCGAATAAAATTCACCGTGTTGTTTATGAAAATATGGTGAATGATACTGAAAATGAGATTAAAAAGTTATTAGAATATTGCCAGCTTGATTTTGAAGATAATTGTTTAAATTTTTACAAAACTAAAAGAACAGTCAGGACCCCAAGTTCAGAACAAGTTAGGCAACCTATTTATAAAAAGGGTGTAGGGCAGTGGGAATATTATGAAGAATGGCTTGACCCTTTAAAAAAAGCATTAAGAATGGAGTAGTTATATGGAAAGACAAATTATTGCAATTGGTGGTGGGGGCTTTGGAAGAGAAATAAAAGACTTAAAAATAGAGCAATATATTATTGATCAATGTTCAAACAAAAATCCCTCTATTTGCTTTATTCCAACCGCAACAGGAGACGATGATGACTATATTAAAAATTTTTATAAAGCTTTCGATTCTCTTGATTGCAAAACGTCACATATAGATTTGTTTAAAAGAACAATTAAATTGGAAAGCCATATAGAGAAACAAGACATAATTTTCGTTGGGGGAGGTAATACAAAAAGCATGCTAGCTGTCTGGAGAGAATGGGATCTAGATAATATTTTATTAAAAGCATATCAAAAAGGAACTATTATGAGTGGTGTTAGTGCGGGCGCAATTTGTTGGTTTGAGTTCGGCATAACAGACTCTTGGAAAGATCATCAGGCTATTCTTCCCTGTCTTGGGTTTGTTGACGGAAATTGCTGCCCTCATTATGACGAGGAACCTGAAAGAATACCTTTTGTAAAAGAAATATTAGAAAATAAAATAATTGATGAGTGTTATGCTGTTGAAGGCTTTTCAGCTCTTCATTTAGTCAATGATGAGCCTAAATTTATTGTGAGCTTTAAAAACAAAAATGATTCTTATAAAGTTTTTTACAAAGATAATAAAATAATTCATAATCAAATAAGTAATACTAAAAAACTTGAGCTATGAAGATTGCAAACATTTTATCGATTCTGCTAGGCACTGTTTTTTTATTTTTATCTATCCAATGGATATTTACACCTCAATCAGCAGCTGAATCTTTAGGCATGCTTTATCTTGAGGGTGAGGGAAGAAACACTCAAATTAGAGACTTTACGGCCTTTTTTTTAGGAACTTCTATTATGTGTTTCTTATCTTTCTTTACTAAACAATATCAGTGGATCTTGAGTGCAGGATTGATATATTTATTGGCAGCTATTTTTAATATACTTGCATCCTTTTATCATGAAGCACCAATTACAACTTTATCTTTAGTTGCCGAAATATTATTTTTCTCAATTGCATTTATTTCTGCTGCTTTTTATAAATCTAACAATTTATAAATAACTTACAAAATTGTCTATATCTAGTGATGGAACTTTTTTCTTTTGACCAATTTCTGTACCTATATACAGATACCCTAAGATAGTTTGATTCTTATTAAGATTTAATTCCTTTTGTATTACTTCATTAAAAGCTAATTTACCTGTTCTCCATATAGCAGAATAGTTCATAGCATTTAGAGCAAGCATAATATTTTGTGACGCAGCAGCAGTTGAGAGTTTTTGTTCAATATCAGGTACTTTGGGATGCTCCTTATAACTATTAACAAGAATAATTATCATTGGAGCTCGATATGGAGCATTTTTGTATTTTTCGATAATCTCATTAGACATATCTGTCTTTGATAAAGCATAGTTATGAAATATTTTTGATAATTTATCCAATCCATCATCTTTTACCTCTATAAAACTACTTGGTCTAAGCCATGCATGATCAGGTGCCCTCAGAGCTGCATGGTAAACAATATCCATTTCTTTTTTAGAAGGATAAGGCTTAGAAAGCTCTCTTGCAGAAACGCGATTAAGAATATTTTCAATTGCATCCATTTTTATGTTTGATTTAAAAGAGTTAAGATAACAACATTTATTATAATAGTGATCTTATGCTTTACCAACTTGGAATAATATTAATTTTTATTGTTGCCGCTTTAATCATCTCTAAAAGATTTAGAAATAATGAAAATATAAATCTTATTTATGAGGATGAAATGGATGATGAAGAGTTAAAAGAAATAGATGATGAGTTGAATTAATTATTTATTTAGTTCTTTTTCTAAAGATTTATAGAATTTTCTACATGCAAACACAACAATTATTGCAAATGGAACACCGGTTATAACAACAGAAGTTTGTAGGGCTTGAAGACCCCCAGCATACAAAAGAACACCAGCTAATATCCCTAGCAAGATTGCCCATGTAGCTCTTGATAGGATAGGGGAGTCATCATTTATGTTAGATTGATTTTTTGAAGAGAGCATTGATGCAACCAAAGCGCCTGAGTCAGATGAAGTCACAAAAAAAGTAATAATTAGTACAAGAGAAACTATTGAAACAAGTTTTGTTAGTGGATATGCCTCAAAAAGAGAAAATAGGGCGACATCAAAATTATCGTTTACAACTTGAGCTATTTGACTTGTTTCGTTAATCACTTGATAAATTGCTGCATTTCCAAAGATGCCCATCCACAAAAATACAATTAGCGATGGAACGAAGAGAACTCCTACAATAAATTCTTTAATTGATCTCCCATAAGAAATTCTTGCAATAAATAATGATACAAATGGTGCCCAAGCAAACCACCATGAATAATAAAAAAGCGTCCATCCGTTCTGCCATGAAGATGAATCATATACTTCTGTCCAGGTTGCAGATTCTATGAGGGTATTAACATAGGCCCCAAAATTTTGTACTAAAGCATTAATAATAAAGACAGTAGGACCAAGCAAAAATACAAATGATAAAAGGAGAATAGCCAGAACCATATTTATTTGAGATAGTCTTTTTATTCCAGAATCTAAACCAAGCGAAACACTTATAAGACCTATAAGAGTAATTACAGCAATAATTATAATTTTATTTACAAAATTCTCTTCAATTAAAAACAGGTGACTGATTCCTGCGCTTATTTGTTCGGTTCCTAAACCAAGTGATGTTGTCACTCCAAAGATAGTAGTTATTATTGCGATTATATCTATCGTTATAGCTAAAGGTTTATTGTTAGCAACTTTCCTTCCAAGCAAAGAACTCACCCTAAAAGGTAGATTTTTATTGTATGTAGCAAATGCAAAGCAAAGCCCTAAAGATGAATAGATTGCCCAGCCATGAAGACCCCAATGAAGATTAGCTAAACCAATTGCTTTACCTGCGTTATAAGATACATCTCCCTCAATCATTCCTGGATAAGAATTAAGATGCATTATAGGTTCTGCAACACCATAAAATAGCAATCCTATACCTAGACCTGCGCTAAATAACATTGCTATCCAATTAGGGTATGAGTATGTTGGCTTTGCTGTTGGCCCGCCTAATCTAATATCTTTATATTTGGTGAATACTAAATATATAGAAAATATTAAAAAACCATTAGCAAGAACAATTATCATCCATCCTAAATATTTAGATAAAAATATTTGTAGTTCAAGGAAAAGTTCCTTAGATACAGAAGAATTCAAAGAAACTACAATCGTTATACCCAGTATTAATAATACTGAAATAATGAATCTTGGTTTGCTTATATTGTTCATTTAACTGAGTAAAATCTTATCTAGTGAAACATAATTAAAATGATTTATCTAGTTATAAGTAATGGTTATTAAAGATTATATACATAATTTATATCTATATTGCATCATTATTTTAAGATGTTATGATTGTGCTAAGACCGATTTAAAGAAATTGCTGGTCTATAAATA
>MDSV01166272.1_pt1 | contig 37719 bp, 37 predicted proteins | sample 810851 | NCBI WGS metagenome assembly MDSV01 (sample SAMN05326640, study PRJNA326480) | marine metagenome | isolation source: seawater | place: Atlantic Ocean: North East | collected 2012 | reverse complement strand
CTTTTTTTTATGGATAAACTAATTGGAGCGGGTGACGGGATTCGAACCCGTACCAATAGCTTGGAAGGCTATTGTGCTAGCCGTTAACACCACACCCGCGACTGAAAGATTTGAATTTTAACACCTTAATAATAATCTTTACATAACAATGAAGCTTTTAGATGGTCGTCTAAATGTACTAAACTAGATTAATGAAATTGATATGCGGGCTTTTTGGATTAGAGAATCTTTATGGAGGTGAAATAAGTTCATACATAGAAATATCTAAAATGGCTGAAAACCATGGTTTTGATTCAGTAAGTCTTACAGATCATTTAGTAATGGGAAAAAACCTTCAAAATTATCCATTTGGTAACTTCCCTCTTCCATCGGATTCTAATTGGTTTGAGCCCCTTACAACTTTAACAATGATTGCAAGCCATACATCAACCATTAAATTGGCAACTGCAATAATTATTGCACCTTTGCGAAATCCTGCTGTGTTAGCTAAAACGCTAAGTACACTCGATTCAATTTCTAACGGAAGGGTAGAACTTGGAGTAGGTCTAGGATGGCAAAAAGAAGAATATGATGTTGCAGGCATCTCCTTTGATGAAAAGGAAGATAGGTTTTGGGAAACCCTAGATGTAATAAAGTTATTACATGGCCCTAATCCTGTTTCATTTAAAGGTAAGTTTTTTGAATTTAGTGATATTTGGTGTAAACCTGAAATTAAACAAAAAAAAATCCCAATTCTGTTTGGTGTAAAGATGACTGATAAGAATGCAAATAAAATTTCTGCTGTTGGGGATGGCTGGATACCCATCAAAACATCGCCTGATTTTATAAAAAATGGTTCAGAGCTCTTAAATGATGCCTTTAAGAAGGCTGATCGATCAGAGATACCAAGAATAAGAGGTCAATTACCGACACAGCTTAACGAAGATAATATTCCTGACCTAAGCAAAACTCTTGACTGTTTGCAGCTCTCAATGGATGCAGGATTGAATGAAGTAGAGTTCTTCCCAATTAATTTTTGCCAATCACCAGATCAATTGGATCTTGTACTAGGAGAAATAAGTAAGGTAGTTAAATGAATAAACTTAAATTAGTCTCAGCTCTCATAATCTCACTATCAATCGGAATCATTTATGCAAAGGACGTACAAAACATCAATGATCAGGCAGAGGAAATTATCTATCTTTATGCAGAAATTATTGATTCAAAGAATTTTTCTGAACTCAAATCAATAATGCAAACTAACTTCAAGATGACAGGCATGTATGAAATTAATTCTCTTCAAGAATTTTTATTTGCAATGAAAGAGCTTGATAAAAACTTTACACAGACAATGCACTTTATTGGGAATATCAATGGAGAATGGATTGATGATACATATAGTGGAAAAACCTATTGCATTGCGAGTCACATTTTTAAAGAAGGTGAGCAAACAAAAAAACTAGATATGGGAATCATATACACAGACGTTATTAAGCTAGTTAATAATCAAGCTAAATTTGTTTCAAGAGATTTTAAACTGATCTGGAGTAATACTACTGACGTTTTGTAGGAAACTTGATTACTTTTCCCTTCTTTTTAGCTTCTTTTTCCTTAAGGATTTTTTTCTAATAACTCCCTAAACTTTTCAATGCGTCTTACATTACTCATTACTGTTATATAATACCAATATGTTTTTTGATATACATCATCTTAAAAATTCAAAGATAGGCTTTTTATCCCATTCAGTAAGAGTCTTGAGGATGTCTGTAATATTAATTTTACTTGGAATAGCAGGAATAATTCATGCCTTTTTACCTTTTATATTTACTAAGACAGTGAGTAACGGTATCAAAAAGCTAAATACTCAAGTTAAAGATTTCTAAACTAGTGAGTAGCTTCGCTTACTACCCTAAATAATAATTAATTAAAAATTACTTCTCTTAGCACCACTAAATCAACTATTTCTCTTATATCATCATAACTAGAAGCAATATTTCGTTGCTCTTTTTCTGAGAGAAGCTTTCTCCACTCTTTAATAAATGCCTCATATCTACCCTTATTTGGCTCTCTTGCCGCAGCGTTTTTATAACGAACTGTTAGAAAAACATTAGGAGTAGTCCCTGCAGTTTCAGCCGTCCAAACGTTATAACTAATGACATGGCCTAGTTTCTTTTGAACTTCAAGTGAGTCAACCCATGTTGATTTAAGGTTTACAAGATAATCATCGACATAATTTGCCTTAACCTTAACTACAGTCATCTCTACAACCTCCTCGCTTGGAGAATAGTCTTTCCAAATTTCAGCAGAAATATTAAATGAAATTGCTGCTAAAAAACCTAATACACAATTTAATTTCATAAGAACTCCTTTTTCCTATATAAGTAATTATTTTACATAAGTTGAATTAAAAACAAACTCGAATTGAGTTTACTCATCAACAATTTTTTTATCAAAATTACATTCCATCTTACCTATTACCGTACCCTCAACTTTTAGATTTAACTTAGACCTACCCTCCATGGTTCCAGTGACCTCACATTTCTCAATCGAGTCTTCAACTATTTCAGAGACTAAATTTTTAAGCTCTTCCACTGACAAGTCAGAGACTTTTCTTTCTGCATCAGCATTGAGGATTATGGGTATTAGTAAAAATAAAAAATATTTGCGCATAATTAAATCCTATAGGTTTGATATAAGTTCGATGAATAGCAATTAGCTTTAGATGTGAACCCTGTAAATATAATATTACTATTCTCATCTAAATTAAATTCCTCAAAAAAAGATTTGTAATCTTGAATGCTTTCAAATTGATTTATCCATACAAACTCACCTTGTAAGTCACCTTCCTGATAAAAGGCCTTATAAGTTTGATCTTTTGGAAAAAAATATTCTAAATCCTGAATAGCAAAATTAAGCGTTGGAAAAGAATTACCATCAATGTAATTACAATAGATAACTTCAGTAATGTACGAGTACTCAAGTGTTTGATTGGGATCAAAATTTATTACAGCAAAGCCAAAATTAGTACTTGTATCACGGACAGCACAATTAGCTATCTCATTAATGATATCAATCTTAGTTTCATTATTTAACTTTGGATCGCTCCTTAGCCATACATAAAATGATTTTGTGTCTACTTGATCATTGATGAATCTAAAGGCCACTGTCATAGATATTTCTTCAGAAAGTACTTCTTTAATTTTTGGGATAAGTCTTTCAAGGCTAGCTAAGTTATTTGAAGATCTAAACTGACATTGCATCTCAACAAAGCGGTATTCAAAATTAGGTTTTAGTAATTGATTTAAGTTCTGAGATTCAACACTAGTATTATCAGTACAACCAACAAGAACAAAAAGATATAGAATTATTTTTTTCATATTAATGAAGAATATATCAGTTATATAATAAGTGTTAATGCCAGCCATCAAATTTTTATCACCTTTTTTAATATTTGTAATTTTTGCTCTTAATGTAAGTTCAGATACAAAAATTGGTTTTGGATCATGTTTAGATCAAAGGTATCCTCAAAAAATTTGGAAACCAATTTCGCTCGAAAAAATTGATAAGTTTATTTTCTTAGGAGATAACGTTTATGGTGATGTCCCATCTGGGGATACTAAGTATTTAGTTAAAGCATACAAACTTCAAGCCAAAAGACTCCCACGTTGGCTAAATGATCTAGAAAAGTTAGCTATCTGGGATGATCATGACTATGGTAAAAATGATGGCGGTTCAGAGTATGAATATAAACGATTATCTCAGGAGATTTTTATGGATTTCTGGGATGTACCTTCCAGTGATCCAAGAAGAAATAGAGAAGGAACATATTTTTCTAAAGACTACATTATTGAGAAAAATAAAATTAAAGTTATTGGTCTAGATACTAGATATTTTAGATCAAATTTATTGGGTTCAAGAACAAATCGGCAACCCAACAATGACCTTAACTCTTCAATCTTAGGAAAGTCACAGTGGTCTTGGCTAGAAAACGAATTAAATGATCCTAAAACTGAAATATTTATAATTCTTTCATCAATACAAGTTCTCCCTACTGAGCATGGCTATGAAAAATGGTCTAACTTTCCTCATGAAAGAGAAAAATTTATCAATTTGCTACAACACAAAAAAAATGTACTTATTCTTTCAGGAGATAGGCATCGTGGTGCGATTTATAAACATAATAAAATCATTGAAATGACTGCCTCAAGTATGAATAAGCCAGGAAGCAGTGACAATGAGACTGATAAATTAATGCAGGGCAGAATCCATAAAGAAATAAATTACGGAATTCTAGTAATTAAAGAAGATACTTTGGATATTCAGCTAAAGAATCATGATGGCACAACCCTAGAAAGTACCATCATGAGTTTGTAGTTTTATCTAAGAACTAATAACTTACCTTTAAAGAGGCTATCGCATTGCCCTTCATATAAATTAGCCAATCTTGTATTGCTAATTTGATTTAAATAGGCAACCTTTACCTCACAAGTCCTTAGCTCATCTATTGCTCTACTGTGAGCATACTGCAGGTAATCAGAATACAATCCAAGCAATACAACGTCATGATGTCTGATTGGAATGTCTTCACTCAATATAATTTTTCCACCCTCTGCAGAAGTAAAACACCCTATTGATCCAACGGGACAAGTTGAAACAAGACTTGAATTATTGTATTCAACTTCAATGGAAGGTTTGTCAATGGATAATAGATCCTTTGCTGATGCAAAAATAGTAGTACCAGAGTAAGATAAAGGTGATAAAAGCAATGCACAGAGCAATAACGATATGTTAAATTTTGATTGTGTCATTTGTGGCTCCTTTGTGACATTAATGTGAACTTTATATTACATATAGGTTAAAAGTCAATAATTGTTAAGTTATGTTTTTGAATAATTACGCTTTAAAGGAAGATATTCAATAAAGTAATGTCAGCTACTTTACTAATAGGCACCGGAATGAGTGCTTCTGCCTTTTCAAATCAATTCAATGGGGATCTAGAGATCTATGAAAAGGCATCAAGGGTTGGGGGCAGGCTCTGCGCACGAAATTATAAAGAATACATCATTCAATATGGTGCTCAATACGCAACATCCTCTAACTCACTCTTTGATGATTATTTAAACAAAAGTGGGGCAACAAACCACACTACTTCTATATATGTTGAAGAAAATAATACATATGAAGATAAAAATGTTTGGATTCATGAAGAAGGTATGCAATTTATTACTAATTATGGTTTTTTAAACAAAAAAATAAACTTTAATTCAGAGGTTATAAATATAAACCAAAATAATAATTCAATTAATTTGAGTGATGGAACAATAGTTGATTACAGCAAATTAATTTTAAGCATCCCGCATCCTCAAGCTCTTAAACTACTGGGAGGACTTGATTATGAATGTGGCTTTGAACCTTGCTTAGCTATTGGATTATGCCTTGATAAAGGATCCTCATTTAAACCATATGCGATAAGACCAAATAGCAAAGATATTAGCTGGATAGCCTCATCAAGATTTTTTAATAAGCAAATTCCTGAATCAGTATTGATTCATTTTAGTCCTGAACGCAGTAAGGAAATGTATTATAAAAATAAAGAAACGATAATCAATTTTGCTACAGAGGAAATACACAATTTCACCTCAAGCAATCTTAATATAATTTACTCTGACATTTTCAAATGGAAATATGCCCTTACAAATAAAAAGATGAATCAAGAAAAATATATTAAATATAGTGACTCAATTTACTTGATTGGTGACTGGATTAATGGTCCAAGAATTGAGAATGCTTTTCTGTCAGGCTATTCTTTAGCTGTGGATTTAAATCATTAGTTATGAAGACACTTGGTTTAATCTTTCCTGATCAGCTTTCTAAAAATAATCCTATCTTTGATTCAGCAAAGAAGGATCTCCACGTACTATATTTTGAGCCTTTGGACATTTATTTTGATCAAAATCATCATAAGCAGAAACTTGTATTTCTCTTTTCTTCCCTGAGACATTTTATTAAAGAGCTTAACTTAAAAAATGCAGATCATATCCCGGTAACTAAGGGTCAAAAGAATGGAATGACAGATTTATTGTCTGAGTATATTAGTTTAAATAATTACGAAGTGTTAGAGGTTGTTCATCCAAGTGATCATAAGACCCTAACTCAACTTACCCTTCTGACTTCAAAACTAGGAATAGCCTTAAAAGTCCATGAGGACTCTAAGTTTATAAGTAACGCTGACGAATTTAAGAATTGGGCTGAAGGCAAGAAATCTCTTGTTCAAGAATTTTTTTATAGATGGCTTAGAAAAAAATACAACATTCTTATTGAAGATGAAAAACCAGTTGGAGGTGAGTGGAATTTTGATTCAAAGAATAGAGTGAGTATCAACAAGCTCAAAGAAGACCCACCTGAGCGAGAAAAAATAAAGCCTGATGCATTATCCGTTGACGTAATGGTTGACGTTGAAAAGATCTTTAGGAATAACTTTGGAGATCTTGAAAATTTTAAGTGGTCGGTAACAAGAGAGGGTGCTGAAAGAAAGGCAAACGAATTTTTTAATTCATTAATTAATAACTTTGGCCCATTCCAAGATGCCATGGATGTAGGTAATCCAACATTATTTCACTCTCTCTTATCACCTTATATTAATGTTGGTTTATTAGATCCAATGAAAATTATTGTTGCAGCTGAAAAAAAATATTATGAGGGTGCTCCACTTAATTCTGTAGAGGGCTTCATTAGACAAATACTTGGATGGCGAGAATTTATTCGAGGTATCTACTGGTTAAAAATGCCAGATTATAAATCCTTAAATTTTTTTGAAAATACTCGTAAACTCCCAGAATTATTCTGGACAGGTGAAACCCGAATGCAGTGTGTTGCTAAGGCGGTGAAAAGTACAAAAGAACTTGGTTATTCGCATCATATTCATCGATTAATGGTTACTGGTAACTTTGCCCTTTTGTCTGAAATTGATCCTCGATATGTGTGCGAGTGGTATCTCGGAGTCTATCTTGATGCACATGAGTGGGTTGAATTGCCTAATACACTAGGAATGGCTTTATTTGCTGACGGTGGCATCGTTGGTACTAAACCATATGCTGCTAGCGGTGCATACATAAATAGAATGTCTAATTACTGTAAGACATGTCATTACAATGTAAAAGAAACAACCTCTAACGATGCATGCCCATTTAATTATCTTTATTGGAATTTTTTAAACAATCAAAGGAAAAAATTAGAAAATAACCCAAGGATGAAGTTGGTTTACAGGAATTTAAATAATAAAGATGATGAGTTTATTAGAGCTGTAAACCTAAATAGTGAGGATTTTTTTGCAAGGATAAAAAAAGGCAGTGACTAGGCACTGCCTTACATCCATAAGTCTTGCCAGGGGAAGCATGAAATCACTGATGTGTCATTATGATGATGGTAGATTGTGAAATAAAAATCACATTAAAGTGAATTTTAATGAACTATTTATTTTGTATTTCTAATGAAAGATCTCGTATGGCTCTAAATTCATTGTCCTCATACCAATTTGGCCACATATTATTATTCGATAAATTTAAAGAAATTTCGTAGATCGAATCAATAGATTGAATTAGACCATCTAAATCCCAATCCTCTGAATATTCATCTGCTACATTGTGATAAGCATTTTTTCTATAATTTTCTTCAAGAATTAAACCTGCAGCCTTGCCACCGTTTACAAGATCTGAGCCGCCATCTGCATAAAGCATTGGGACGCCTCTCTTTGCAAAACTAATATGATCAGACCTGTAGAAGTAACCTTTTTCAGGGTTTGGGTCTGGGTTTATATATCTACCTTCTTTTGATAATTGCTCTTCCAGAAGGTCTTCAAGTTCTGACGCTCCATAACCAATGACTACAACATCATTAGTTTTTCCGGTGGGGATAATTCCATCAAAATTAAAACCAGCAACAATATTATTTAAATTTATCGGCGGGTACTCAGCAAAATACTCAGATCCTAAAAGACCTGATTCTTCTAATGTAACGAACAAAAATAGTTGAGATCTTTCAGTATCTGTCCTTGCAAACCGACTAACTAGATCCAATAGCGCAGAAACTCCGGTTGCATTATCAATAGCACCGTTTGCAATAATGTCATTTGATCCAAGATTTTCTAAAATACCAAGATGATCCCAATGGGCAGTGTATAAAATATATTCATCTGGCCTGGTTGAGCCAACATGCAAACCAGCAATGTTATGAGAAGTTAGATAATCCACATTGTTAAAAATTTCAGTGGAAAGCCTCATCCCTCTGAGCTCAAATGCACGAAACGTATCTGATAAAGCTATCTCCTTTAAACTATCGTAATTAAAGCCTGTAAAGTCTATTAAATTAGAAAATACATCATGAGGAATCCATGCTTCAACTAATGCTCTGCTTAAACCAAGATCTTCTCTGGTCAGATCAAGTTGAGGCCCCTGCCATGAGTTTTCAACTGTAGACCATGGATATGCAGCTGCATCTTCTTCATGAAGAATAATTACACCAGCAGCACCCTGTCTTGCAGCTTCCTCAAATTTATAAGTCCATCTTCCATAGTAAGTCATTGATTTACCATTAAAAAGTCTTAATTTACCGGTATCAAATCCAGGATCATTTATAAGCATCACAACAGTTTTTCCTCGAACATCAATTCCCTCGTAGTCATTCCAGTTATACTCAGGTGCAACAACTCCATAACCTACAAAAACAAGCTGACTATCTCTTAATTTTCGGTATTCTTTTGCATGTTTTGTCCAAAATACAATTTCTTTGCCTGTGTTTAATTTTCTGTCTTGGCCTCTAAAACTAAGAGTCACGTATGATTGATTCTTCAAGGTAATTTGTGTTGCGGGAACCTCAACAAAATAGCTATCTCCTAATGGTTCAATGTTTAATTTCTTTAGCTGATCTGCAATATAATTTTTTGTGAGTTGACCTCCATTAGTTCCAGGCTTTCTACCTTCGAACTCGTCCGATGATAGAGTGCTAATCCATTCGCGTAATTGACCTTCCGTGTCGGTTACTTCATTTGAGCAGCCATAGCAAAGCAGAATAGCTGCACATACGCATGCAATATTGTTTAATTTATACATAAGAATATTTTAACTTAAGCGAATAGAAAATTTTCAATTCTCATAAGAATCACTATAATTGTTGATCGTTTTTTATTACATCCGATTTATGGGGTTTATATGCTTAAAAAATTATCTACTTATTTCATAGGTTTTTTCTTATCTGTAAGTATCTTCGCTTATACATCAGATAATGAAAATTCTATACCTGAGATTAATTATTCAAAATTTACACTTGATAACGGTTTAACCGTAATTGTCCATGAGGATAGAAAAGTTCCAATGGTAGCAGTGAACATTTGGTATCACGTTGGTTCAAAAAATGAAAAAGAAGGTAAAACGGGATTTGCCCATTTATTCGAACACTTGATGTTTAATGGAACTGAAAACTATAACTCGGAATATTTTGAGCCATTTGAAAAAATAGGTTCAACAGATCAAAACGGTACAACAAATTCTGATAGAACTAATTATTTTCAGAATGTTCCTACCAATGCTCTTGATTTGGCTTTATGGATGGAATCTGATCGAATGGGTCACTTACTTGGTGTGGTGGACCAAGAAAAACTGGATGAGCAACGTGGTGTTGTTCAAAATGAAAAAAGACAAGGTGAAAATAGACCGTACGGGAAATCTTTTGATCGTATTTCAAATGGAGCCTATCCAAAAGGCCATCCTTATTCATGGACAACCATTGGTTCAATGGAGGACCTTGATGCTGCATCATTAGATGATGTTAAAGAATGGTTTAAAACTTACTATGGTCCAAATAATGCTGTTCTTGTTCTAGCCGGAGATATTGATTTAGAAACTGCTAAAGCAAAGGCTCAAGAGTATTTTGGAGATATAACCCCCGGACCACCATTAACTAAACCCAGTAAATGGATAGGGAAAAGATCTGAGGAAAAAAGAGAGATCATGCTTGATAACGTTCCTCAAACAGTTATTTATAAAGTATGGAATACACCGCCCGCCAATACCATCGAGGAAGTTCATTTTGATTTAGCTGCCAGTGTTTTTAGTGATCAAAAAAATTCTCCCTTATATAAAGACTTGGTTTATGACAAACAAGTTTCCACCAGTGTTTCAGCTTTTTACTTTGGTAGAGAGATATCAGGCTTATTCTATATTGCTGCTGATGTTGCACCTGGGGTAGATCCAGATGTTGTCGAGGAAGCATTAGATGAGTCGATAGCAAATTATTTAAAAAAAGGTCCTGATAAAGATCTTCTAGAAGCTGAAAAAACTAAAACTTATGCAGGCTACATAAGAGGTTTACAAAGAATTGGTGGCTTTGGAGGAAAATCGGATATTTTAGCAACGTGCGAAACATATACTGGTGAACCTGACTGTTACAAAACCTACCTTGAGAACCTTCTCGATACATCATCCAAAGATATTAAAACCACTCTTAGCAATTGGATTGACAACACAGCATATGTTCTTACTATCATGCCTGAACAAAAATTATCAGCTAATAAAAATGGAGTTGATAGATCAAAAGGTATACCCTACCCAACCTCAAGCGTTAGCTATCAATTCCCAGATATTGAATCAGCTACTCTCTCTAATGGTTCAAAAATCTATCTTGCTCAAAGGGATGGTTTACCCCTATTACAAATGACAATCCTGCTTTCAAGCGGATTTGCTGAGGAAGATCTAAATGAGCTGGGTTATACAAATTTTATGATGGATATGCTTAATGAGGGCACAAAAAATTATTCAGCACTAGAATTTGATGCTTTACTAAATGCAATTGGATCAAGCATAAGCTATGGATCAGGGTTAGACTCATCTTATGTTGGGGTTTCATCGCTTAAAGCTAATTTCTCTGACACTTTGGATTTGGTTGTTGAGTCCCTCGAGAATCCGCTGTTTGAAGATTCAGAAATTTTACGATTACAGAAACAAAGGCTTGCGGGAATTAAACAAGAAGAAAATCAACCTAATGCAATTGCTTACAGGGAAATTGGAAAGATTCTTTATGGTGAAAACCATCCATATGGAAAACCTCTTACAGGTACTGGTACCACAGAGACAATAGAGAATATTTCAAGAGATGCCCTAGTTGATGTTTATAAGCGCGTGATTAATTCAAATAATGCTTCCTACTTGATCGTTGGCAACATCAATCTTGAAGAGGCAAAAGATATGCTTGAAAGTAAATTTGGTAATTGGAAAAGTGAAGCATCTCAACAGCAACTCAGTTTATTCAATGTTGATTTACCAAAATCAAGAAAGGTCTATCTCATAGATAAACCTAATGCAATTCAATCCTATATTGTTGCAGGTCAATTACTTCCGCCTACTGGTTCGGATGATGAAATTCTTATGGAATACATGAATTATGCTATTGGTGGTTCATTTACCTCGAGACTGAATATGAACCTTAGAGAAGATAAAAGTTGGTCATATGGCGTCAGGAATAGATTGGCAGATGCAAAAGGTCAAAGATCAATACTAGTTAATGCACCAGTTCAGACTGATAAAACAGCAGATTCCATTAAAGAAATCATCAAAGAGTTTGATTATTATCTTGGTGATCAGCCCATTAGGTATGATGAACTTGAAAAAGCAAAGTCATCCAAAACATTAAGACTTCCAGGAAGGTTTGAAACATTAGGTTCTATATTGGGCGGAATGACAAATATTGTTCAGTATGACAGAAGTCTAAATTATCTAAATGAACTTTCTATTCTTTATAGTGAACCAACTCTTAAGGAGGTTCAAAACACTGCAAGAAAATATTTAAAGCCCAATCAATGGTCTTGGCTAATAGTTGGAGATCTAAAAGAAATTGAATCTGAAGTAAGAGCCTTAAATTTAGGTGAAGTAGAAATTATTTCAAATTAAGCAAAAATGACCGTATCAATCTCAAACGAAGTTATAAAAACTATTATTAACAAGCCGGCTTATGATGAAACATTTAATCATAAAATTTCTCAACCCTTAACTGACCTTCAATTATTTACTAAAGGTCAGCCCTTTGAGATATTTAATGAGTACAGACTTCATGCTCCTGTCCATTTTCATGAACCTGCTGAATATGATACTGATCCTGGCTTTTGGTCACTTACAAGATATGAAGATATTCAATATGTTTCAATGAATCCTAAAATTTTTTCATCCCAAATTTGTACAGGAACTCTGATGACACTTGGTCAAGAGGATAGACGTCACCCCAAACTTTGGAGAAGCTCAATAGATCATATGCTTAACCTAGATGGTGATTTGCACATCAACCTCAGAAAAGAACATATGCCCTTCTTTAAACCTGGTTATGTAGAAGAATTACATAAAAAAGTTTCATCAAAGATCTCAGAACTTTTAGATAATATAGCTCCAATGGGGAAATGTAACTTGGTGCATGAGTTTTCTCAGCAATTACCTATCTATACGCTTTCTGAAATTCTTGGAATCCCTGAACCTGACAGGCAAAAATTAGTTAGTTGGATGGAGTTTCTTGAATTAGCTCAACATCTTCAGGCTGAATCATATAGAAAAGAATTAGAAGGCGAATCAATGGATAGTCCCGATCAAAATATGATCGACATGTTTAATGCGATGGTTGATGAAATGTTTGAATATGGCAGAGATATTTTAAATAAAAAGAGACAATTTCCTGAAAATGATTTGTTGTCAGCTATTGCAAATGCAGAATTAGAAGGAGAAAAACTTAGTGATGAGTTTTTAGATGGATCATGGTTATTGATTATCTTTGCTGGGAACGATACCACTAGAAATACACTCAGTGGTGCAATAAAACTTCTTACTGAAAATCCTCTACAAAAAGAAAAACTGCTTAATAACTTTGATCTTTTACCTAATTTTGTTCAAGAATCCATAAGAATGATTAGCCCAGTTATTCACATGAGAAGAACTACTAAGGTGGATACTCAGGTAGGAGAGCAAAAAATGGGAGCTGGGGAAAAAATTATAATGTGGTACGGTGCTGCAAACAGAGACCCAAGCATCTTTGAAAACCCAAATGAATTTAATATTGAAAGACCAAACGCCGATAAGCATCTTGCTTTTGGGATAGGCAGACATACCTGCCTTGGTAAACCTATTGCTTTAATGCAGTTGCAAGAAGCCTACAAACAGATTTTACAAAGATTTCCAGACATGAAATATGACGGAGAATGGAAAATTGCACCGAATAACTTTGTTCATGCAATACAAGAAATGCCTGTTACTTTTACTCCAGAATCTAATTAAGATCTAAAGCAAAATTCTGCATAATATCTAAATCTATAACACTAAGAGCTTCTTGATGAGTTCTTCGAAGGTAGAGTTTTGGTGCTGAAGCGTGATGGTAAGCTTCCAACCAGCGCATACTGCATAAACACCATGCATCACCTTCGTTTAAACCAGGAAAATTGAATTCAGGTCGTGGGGTTGATAAATCATTGCCTTTCGATTTAGAAAATTCTAAAAAATCCTTTGTCATCAGCGCACAAACTAAATGAAGTCCGTGATCTAAGGGGTGATAGCTGCAAAAACCATCTCTAGTAAATCCAGTAATTGGATTAGTGCAACATTCACTAATTTCCTCACCAAATATATTTAATTGTGACATTTGCACATTATAGGTTTTGTTACATAGAATTGAAAAAACATTTATTAACCATACATATAGTTTATGGATGTAAATAAATTTACTGAATCTGCAAGAAATTGTGTAATGCGTGCGCAAGGCAAAGCTGTTGCCTATGATCATAATATTATCAAGCCCTTACATCTACTTAGCGCTCTAAGTGAAGAGCAGATGATAAAAGAAATTTTAAGTTCAAATAAAATCGAGTCTGAAGGTTTGATTGGCTGTATTGAAAGCAATTTAAAGGATTTACCCCCCTCTAACTCATCCCAACTTCAAGGAATCGATAGAGATTCTTTAAAAATATTTCAAGAATCTGAAAAATTTATGTCTAGATTGGGAGATCACTTTGTCTCAATTGATAATTTATTTCTGCAAACACTAAAATCAGGCTCATCTGAAATCGAAAATGTTAGTAAGAGAAACTCCATTAATGTTCAAGCCATAGAACAATACATTATTAAAAATAGAAGTGGGCAAAGAGTTGAATCAGAAACTGGAGAGAATACATTAAATTCACTTGATAAATTTACTATAGATATAACTGAGCTTGCTCAATTAGGAAAGCTTGATCCGGTAATTGGTCGAAATGAAGAGATAAGACGTGCTATGCAAGTCTTGTCTCGAAGAACTAAAAATAATCCTGTCCTGATTGGGGAGCCAGGAGTCGGAAAAACTGCAATTGTTGAAGGTATCGCACAAAGAATTATTGATCATGATGTCCCTGAGGGGCTTAAAAATAAACGTTTACTTTCTCTCGATATGGCGGGTCTCCTTGCAGGGTCAAAATATCGTGGTGAATTTGAAGAAAGACTTAAATCTGTTCTTGATGAAATAAAGAAAATGCAAGGTGATGTAATTTTGTTTCTTGATGAGCTGCATACGCTTGTAGGTGCTGGTAAAACGGATGGAGCAATGGATGCCTCTAATATGCTTAAACCAGCTTTAGCCAGAGGCGAACTTCACATGATAGGTGCAACTACCCTCGATGAATACAGGCAATACATTGAAAAAGATGCTGCATTGGCAAGAAGATACCAAACAGTATTAATTGATGAGCCTACTATGGATGATGCTGTATCAATTTTAAGAGGCCTTAAAGAGAAGTATGAGATGCATCACGGCGTCCAAATTAAAGATGAGTCCTTAGTTTCAGCAGTCAATCTTTCTTCAAGATATATCAATGATAGATTTTTGCCCGACAAAGCTATAGATCTTATTGATGAAGCAGCGTCATTAATTCGTATGCAAGCAGATAGCAAGCCTGAAGATCTTGAGCTAATTGATAGAAAAATAATGCAATTAAAAATAGAAAAAGAGGCTTTATCAAAAGAGACAAGTAAAAAATCAAAAAAAAGATTAGAAGAGATAAGCGATCTACTGGCAAAACTTAAATCAGAGTCATTAGATTTATCAAGTAGATGGAACTCTCAAAAAGAAAAAATTAACTCCGTTCAAAAAATACGTGAAGACCTTGATAAAGCAAAGCTGGATCTTTTAACTGCTGAACGAAATCAGGATTGGACTCGTGCAGGAGAAATTAAATATGGAACCATACCTAATTTAGAGGAAGCTATTGTTAATTCTGAAAAACTATCCAAGGATGCACTAATTAATGAAATGGTTACTGAAGGAGATGTAGCTCAAGTTGTTCAACGATGGACTGGTGTCCCGGTTTCAAATCTACTGGAGGAAGAAAAAGATCGACTGTTACAAATTGAAGAATATTTAAACAAGAACGTTATAGGTCAAAAAGAACCAATAGAATCAATAGCTAGTGCTATCAGAAGAACCAGAGCTGGACTTCAATCAGCAAACAGACCCATAGGTTCATTTATGTTCTTAGGACCCACAGGTGTAGGAAAAACTGAACTTTCAAAAGCTCTAGCTAAGTATCTTTTCAATGATAAGGCATCCATGACTAGAATAGACATGTCAGAATATATGGAAAAACACTCTGTATCTCGCATGATTGGTTCGCCTCCTGGATATGTTGGTTACGAACAAGGAGGCTCCTTAACTGAAAGCATTAGAAGAAAGCCTTACCAAATAATATTGCTAGATGAAATTGAAAAGGCCCACCCAGATATTTTTAACATCCTTCTCCAAGTCTTAGACGATGGCAGACTTACAGATGGACAGGGCAGAACAGTTGATTTTTCAAACACCCTTCTCATTATGACCTCCAATGTAGGAGCAGAACACTACCCTAGTGATAAGCCTGTTTCAGATTCAATTAAAAATAAAATTAATGATGAAGTTGATAAATCTTTTAGGCCAGAATTTTTAAATAGAATTGATGATATTCTAATCTTTAACTCATTGAACCAAGATCATTTAAAAGAAATTGTTGAACTACAAATTGAAGAAATGAATGATTTGTTGGTATCTCAAGACTTAGTATTAAAAATTGATGACAAAGCTAAGGAATGGTTACTAAAAAAAGGTTTTGATAGTAAATTTGGAGCTCGGCCAATGAGAAGGACATTAGAAAAATATATACAAAATCCTTTATCTGAAATGATAATTCAAGAAAAAATAAAAAATGGTGACACCATTTCCGTTTCGGCAAATGATTTTGGGCTAGAATTCAAAACTTAACTCAATTAATTCTCCAGGCTTAACAGTTATAAAATCTAGATTTTCTTTTTTGCTACTGTTTTTTAGCCACTCTTTTGGTTCAAGAATGGGTTCATCAGATAAGATAAAAGTACCCCAGTGCATTCCTATGCTTTTGGTTGCTTCTAAGTCTATAGCAATTTGAATTGCTTCATCTGGTGTTACATGTGAATAGCCTTCAAACCAATATGGAGAATAAGCTCCAATTGGTATCAATGCTAGATCAATCTTCCCAAGCCGTTTTTTTATGAGTTTGAAGTCATCTGAGTAACCGGTATCTCCAGCATGAAATAGACTTAAATTCTTATTTTCAACATGCCAGCTTCCCCACAAACTTCTACTTTCATCAAATAACCCCCTAGCAGACCAATGTTTTGCTGGTGTAAATGTAAATGTAGTTCCATATAACTGGAAGTTATCCCACCACTTAAATTCAAAAGTATTTTTTACGTTTTCATTAACTAATAGTTTTTTATCACCCTCAGGAACTAAAAATACAGTTTCATTATTTATGTTTGATAGTTTGCTTAAAGATGTGATATCTAAATGATCATAATGATTGTGGCTAATTAAAACGATATCAATTTTAGGCAATTGATTTATCTCAATTGCTGGTGGAATCATGCGCTTAGGGCCAATAAACGAAAACGGAGAAACTCTCTCTGAAAAAACAGGATCAATAAGGATGTTTATCTCGCCATTGTTGATAAGAAACGTTGAATGGCCAATCCAAATAGCAGCTTCAGTAATATCAACTTTAAGATCATCTATTTTAAGAAACTCTATTTCTAGTGAGGCCGGTAAGTCTCTTTCAACTAACCACCTTACCGTTTCAAAAATTGATTTTTTGTACTGCGTTCCATCAGAATTTTGATAGGTTTTATTGGAGCAAGAGCTAAATAGAAATATTAAAAATAAAAGACTAAATGCTCTTAACCATTTAATAAGTGAATTGGAGATGACCATGCTCTTTCTTGAATTGTTTTTTGCATATCAGGTCTAGGTGATACGCCCTCTCTAATTGCATCCCAAGTTGACCACCTGCAAGTCGGGTTCTCTAGAACTCGAACATAATAAAATGCTCTCGTATCTTTATCAAAATCAGGGTCTGACCAAAAAGAAGAGAGTTCATTTGCACCATTGTTTGAAATAGAGCATGTTTCAATGTCAACTTTAGCGCCATTATCTGGACATCTATTTGTAACTGGATCTACTTTTAATCCATCTGAGCAGACAACATCATAAACTTTTTCTTTAAGTTGATTATTCTCAATCCAACCCTTCACAATTTGAATCCTTTGCAAGGCAGCACTATCAAGGTCTCTAATTGCCCACACAAAAAAAGTGGGGTCTGTGGTTTCAGAATGTCTTAAATCACTACCCATCGAAACAGCATTTGAGTAAAGATACTCAATCAAATTTTTACTTTCAGCTTTGGTCTTATCTAAGTCATAACCTGCAAAGAATCTAACTTTCATTCGTGGTCCTGAAGTTGCAAAAGTTTCCTTACGTCTAAAAGCTGAAAATATTGAATCTCGAGTATTTTCTTCTGCCCAAACTCCAGCTAGGCCAGCGGCGCCCCAATAAATACTTGAAGAATTAAAATAATCTTCTCCACCAATATTAATAATTAATCCATCGTCACCACCGGTATTTTGATGTTCATCTCTATGTTCTATTAATTCAGGAGAGGAAATTGGAACTGATCCCCTAAGTTCACTTGAACTATCCAATAAGCCTATTTTCGAGAAAAAATTATATTCTTCTTGAGATGAAGCTGCAGTATGAGTATCACTAGAGCCAATAAATCCAAATTTATATGGATTAAATCCATTTTTTTCTTCCATTTTGATGCCATTCAATAATGCTTCTCTTACATAACTACCTTTTATTTTGGAGTCTTCAAGAGTTGCAACCTTAAATGGCATAATCTCAAAATCAGCCCATTCATCATTTTTTGAGAAAGCTGGATGGGTATCAGAGGTACCTTTAACTTGTGTTATCTCAACAATTGGCTCATTTCTCATTCTTTGGGATGCATATTCACTATCGAATCTACCACCTTCAGTTTTCTTAAGTGCGAACATAGCACCATCAGATCCATTTGAATTATGGGGTATGGCAATGCTATCAATTCCATCCTCTCTTATTAAATCCATCCAGTCCCAAAGGGCCTCAGGATTATTATTATTTGCTCTTGAAAATGGTAATGCTGGGACTTTATTGCCATTACCTCTAAAAATTACATTCCTGTGTAGATTTCCCATATCATTGGTCGAAGCTGTGTATTCATAACCAAGAAATGTAGTAAATTTACCAGGGTCATTATGTCTTTCTGCTGCTTCAATAGTATCTAGCCATGCATTTCTTGAAACTTTGTTAACGTAATCTATATCCAAATCACCTGAAACCAATGAAGTTACTGCATTTATAAGAAAAGCTCCAAAGGCATCTCTGCGCTGCTCAAAAGTGGATGCATTCCTATTATCCTCAGCATTTATATCTCTTACTGCTCTTGATGCTTTACTGAGATAATATTCAGTTCCAGGAGTAGCTGCTTCAGCAACTTGACCAATAAATGTTCCATGATCTGTGACTGAGTAGAAATCCAAAGGTTTTTTTAATCCAACTTTGAACCCTGCTGGATGCTCAATAATTTTTCCCTTTGCAAATTCATAAGCATCATCTGGTGAAGCTATTGTTCCAAAAATGTACGCATCAAAAGAATATCTTGTATGTACATGCGTATCGCCAAATAAAGCTACTCTTTTAGAGCTTCGCTTAGGATCAGGATTAATATAAGGCTCAATGATCTGATCATTCCAATCTCTTGGAGTTTGCGAATTAAGAGCAATTCTTGCTCCAGCAATATTAATGAAGCTATCCTCATCAAAATCATCTAATGAGACATCATTATCAGAACAATTAACTAAAAAAGTTAAAATAAATCCACAGATAAAAAATCTTTTTAACATAAATCCCCCATATAGATGCTAGATATGTTGACATCATTGATGCCATTAAACAAGTTCAAAAATAATGATTATTTTGCACTTGAGTAGTTGTAAATTCCCTCCTTGATTGCATTCTCAATAAGATCTAAACCTTTATAGATTTTAATGCTTTCAGGCATTACTTCAATTGCATTCATCAACGACTCTGGCGCGCCTTTAATTTCCAAAACTTCCATCAAGGGATAGTTATGCACTCCAATTGTAAACATGGTTGCGCTAGCGTCATTGAGCTTTCTGAATGTTTGTCTTTCTACTCGAAGAAATAATTCATCAGATTCGTTAATTAACTCAGGATATCTTGGGTGAAAAAATAATTTTTTTGAAGGATAAATTGACCAGTTAAATCTTTCAAAAATTCTTGATGCAGGTAGTCTATTGAAAAAACTATTCACCTTAGTACTTAAGATTTTCTCATAACCAGGAACTGGTTCGTGGATAATATCTAATGATTTATTAATTTTTGATTTTAGGTCCCAGTTTGAAGGTGAAAAAACTGCTGCGCTTCTTAAAATATAATTTTCACTTTCCGGAATAAGGATAAGAATATCCTCTGGTATTAAGCTGGACATTAACTCAAGGTCTGTTTTTTTACTTGAGTTAATTTGATTAGAAAAATCATCTAAATAGATATCAATAGACTCATCCTTAAATTTATATTCATCTTCATAATAGGTGCCTAGATATGTTTTAAGTACTTCAAAAAATTTTATATTGGCAGATTGAAATTCGTAATTTTCAAATAAAGTTTCATCAGAAAAATTTTCTAGAAGCTTGATCTTATTCCTAAAAGAATCCTTTAAGGGTTTTATCTCAAGCCAAGACTCCTCCCTCACCTCGTTAAGACCCATATGAAGGACATCAGGATTGGATAAAAATGGTAAATGCATACGATTTAATCTAGACATATCCATCATAGACATATTAAAGTAATTTTTGAAACAATATATATTGCAGATAATGGATAAAATTTCGTTTGAACAAGTAGAAAATGAGTGCTCGCAAAATGGACTCAGGTTCACATCATCCAGACAAGAAATTATGTCTGCCCTGATTAATTCACGTAAACCCAAAAGCGCTTATCAAATTCTTGAGAAAATTAAAAAAAATTTTCCCTCAGCAAAACCAGCTACTGTGTACAGAGGATTAGACTTTCTCTGCATGCATGGATTTGCTCATAGAATTGAGTCAAATAATGCGTATGTAGCATGTGCAAGTTCAAGCAACTGTAATTCAGCTCAGTTTTTAATTTGTGAGTCTTGCGATAGAACTGTTGAATTTCACTCTCACAAATTTTCTAACGAAATTTCTGACCATGCTAAAAAAGAGGACTTTACCATCACCCATAAGATGCTTGAGATTAAAGGAATATGTAAGGAGTGTAGATAATTGAGATTAAAAAATAAGGTCTCCATCATAACCGGTGCTGCAAGTGGTATCGGCAAAGAAAGCGTTCTTAAGTTCCTCGATGAGGGATCTAAAGTTGTTGCAGCAGATTTAAATGCTGAAGCTCTAAACAACCTTAAAAATGAAATTGATCATTCGGATGCAGTATTTGAAACCTTTGAGTGCGATGTATCTTCCGAAGAAGCAATTAAAGACCTTGTAGGTTTTGCAATTAAAAAATTTAATAAGCTAGATGTTATTTTTAATAATGCTGGTATTGGAGGGGCATTTGGTCCCATTACTGAGATTAACCTTAATGATTGGCAGCGAACAACATCAATTTTATTAGACTCTGTATTCTTGGGTATTAAATACGCAGCAAAAGAAATGCAAAGAAATTCTTCAGGTGGATCGATCATAAATACTTCGTCTATAGCTGGCATGGCAGCTGGTTCAGGTCCCCAGGCTTATTCAGCAGCCAAGGCAGCAGTTATTAATTTAACTCAAACAACGGCACATGAATTAGGTGAAGATAACATTCGAGTAAATTCTATTTCACCAGGAGTTATTTCAACCCCCCTTTTACAAACAGTATTAGGAGATGATCGAGATTCAAATAAAGCACTCCTTGATCAGCCACTTGAAGCGAAAGGCATGCCAATTGATATTGCAAATACTGCACTATTTTTAGCTTCCGATGAATCTAAATTTATAACTGGAATTAATATTTGTGTTGATGGTGGATTAACATTAGATAGAAGTGGTCTTATGAAACAGGCTGCTGAAGAATACGATAAGTTAGATATGGGTCCAGTAACAGGACTCAATATGGGATCTACTGGTCAAGAAAGTACCATTGAATCTATTGATGACAAAGATTAGCTAATATTTCCCATTTGTTTGTCATATTCTTTTAATTCTTGCTTTACTAAAGGTGCTAGCAAATACAATCCAATGATATTTGGTATTGCCACAATAAAGATTATGGCATCTGATATTTTAAGGACACTATCAAGATTTATCATGCAACCTAAAACAATAAAAATACAAAAAATTACTTTAAATATATTCTCAATAAGGGGTGAATTTCCAAATAAATAAGTCCAGCCTTTCATTCCATAGTAAGACCATGCAAGCATTGTAGAGAATGCAAATAATATGGCGATAAAGGATAGCGGTAAACTTGAACCTGGGATAGTAGAATCAAATGCCTTCGATGTCAGCGCAACTCCTTCAATATTAGATGCACTTAATGAGGGATCGTAAACCGTAACCAATATTACCAATGAGGTCATGGTACAAATTATGATTGTATCGATGAGTGGTTCTAGCAATGCAACATAACCTTCTGTTATTGGTTGATTTGTCTTAACTGCAGAATGTGCAATTGCTGAGGATCCCAGGCCAGCTTCATTTGAAAAAACTGCTCGCTGAAATCCAATAATCATTACCCCGATCATTCCGCCTGCTACTGATGATTTACTAAAGGCCTCTCGAAAAATTGATTGTATTGCTAATGGCAGCTCATCTAGATTAAATAAAATTATTATTAAACAAGCGATTACATAGAAGATTGCCATAAATGGCACTAAAGCAGATGTCACTTTAGCAATACTTTTTATTCCTCCCAGAATAACAATAGCTACCATGCTTGAAATAGCTAAACCAAATAACCAACCCTTATCAGCAAAAAAACTACTCTCGTAACCAGTTAGAAAAACAAATTGCTCAAAAGCTTGATTGGATTGAAACATGTTCCCAATTCCAAGACATCCAATAGTAATTGCAGCTGCATAAAAAATTCCTAATCCCCTCCCCAAATTTTTAAATCCATACTTTTTAAATCCATGTTCTAAGTAATGCATCGGACCACCTGATATAGATCCATTCTCATGAACACGTCTAAATAAAACTCCAGCCGTGCATTCAATAAATTTTGTGGTCATGCCAAGAAAACCAGCAACAATTAACCAAAAAGTCGCGCCAGGTCCTCCAATTGAAATTGCTATTGCCACTCCGCCAATGTTGCCGATGCCAACAGTACCAGATACTGCAGTCGATAAAGCTTGAAAGTGAGAAACTTCACCGTCAGCTTTGGAATTAAATTTTCCTGAAACTAGATCAATAGCATGCTTTAAGCCAAAAAGGTTAATGAATCTAAAATAGAAGGTAAAAAATATACCCGCAAAGATCAGCCACAAAACAATCAGGGGGAAGTCTTGATCAAAAATTTTAATCTCATAAAAAATAAAGTTTGATAATAATTCAGCAAAGGGCTCAAAGAATTTGTCTATGGCTCTATCAATGTTCATGAACAATTAATTTTTATTGGTTGGTTTATGAGGTATAAAATATATTAAGCTCATATCATAATTAAATTATATTTATTAACCAATTCTAAGATGCCTCAAGAATGTTAAGAATTGCCATTCTCAACTGTGACTTTATAAAAAAAGAATTTGCCGAGGCTTATGGTCAGTATCCTGAAATGTTTAGGCATATCATTAAGGAGTCTGGATTAACCTTTGCTTACGAGTCCTTCAACATTCTTGAATTTGATTATCCAATTAGCCTTAATGATTTTGATTTATATATAATCACCGGAAGTAAGGCTAGCGTATACGATGATGAAGAATGGATTTTAAATCTTTTTGAGTTTGTTAAATCATTAGATAATGCAAAAAAAAATATATTAGGTTTTTGTTTTGGTCATCAAGTTATTGCCCAAGCATTAGGTGGTCAAGTTCAAAAGCATCCTCAAGGGTGGCATGTTGGTGCTAATGAATTAATAACATCTGATCCAGCATTTAATAATTCTTATCAACTTCTTTTCAGTCATCAGGATCAAGTCATTGAATTACCAAAAAGAGCAAAACTCATAGGGAGTGCTAAAGAATGTAAATATTGTTTGGTGAAAATAGACAATCATATTTTATCCACTCAAGCGCACATTGAACTAAGTAATAAATATGCAAGCGAACTTTACGAATCAAGGAAAGAGCTCATTGGAAATGAAAAATATAGTGCTGCTATAAATAGCATGAAGCAAGAATTAGATACTCAGCAATTTACCAACGACGTTTTTACTTTCTTTCTTAATCAATAAGGCGTATCACCATCAACAGTAATTCTCTCCAAAAGCCTATGCGCTGGGAAATAATCATTGATAGGTTTATGTTGGGTGCATCTGTTATCCCAAATAGCGATAGCATTTGGTGTCCATGAGAACCTGCAAGTAAATTTAGGAGTAATTGAGTACTCATACAAAAACTTTAATAGTGCATCGCTTTCTTTCTTAGAAAGCTCATTGATTTTGGTTGTAAAGAGAGGGTTCACAAAAATAGATTTTTTTCCTGTTTGGGGATGAGTTCGTATAACTGGGTGACAGACTGGAGGATTTTCTTCGATAGCATCCTTTAGCCTTTCACGACCTCCTGGCTCCGCAATACTTTCCTTGAAGCCATATGAAAAGTCATGCTCTGCTGTCTTATCGCTGAGAAAAGACTGCATTGCTGGTGACAGGTTTTCATATGCACCATTCATGCTTGACCACATCGTATCTCCACCTTTTGGAGGACATATTTTTGATCTAAGGATTGAGCATAGAGGTGGGCTTTTTAGAAAAGTCATATCAGTGTGCCATGACTCAATTTTTGTTGGTTTTTCAGCTGTGCTTTCAAGAATAGTTATTTCAGGGTAGTCATCAGGAGAACGATAAGCTGGATGAGATTGGAGTGATCCAAAGTGTTCAGCAATTTCTTTATGTTGTTGCCAAGAAATATCTTGATCCCTAAAGAAAATCACTTCATGTTCTAATAGTAAATTCTCTATTTCATCCAATACTGATTTGTCTAGATTGCTAGTTAAATCAACCCCACTGAGCTCTGCACCAATACATCTAGATAGTTTTTTTACCGAAAACATATCTAGATTTTATAAATACAATGGCTGGAGAACAATAATTTTTTTATCTAACTTATAATAAACATAATTGCGCCCGTAGCTCAGCTGGATAGAGCACTTGGCTTCGAACCAAGGTGTCGGGAGTTCGAATCTCTCCGGGCGTGCCATTTACTTGAATATGTAACAATATGATTAAAGCAACTTTATATTTAATTTTTTTAACAATGGCTACTATGATTCATGGATATGACAGGTTAACAGGTGAATCTTTTGCCAGTAGATCAGAAGTTATTGGTCAAAATGGCATGGTGGCAACCAGCCATCCACTGGCTACTCAGATTGGACTCGATATTCTTAAAAATGGAGGTAATGCAATTGATGCAGCTATTGCAGCTAATATTGCACTGGGCCTCATGGAGCCAACCGGAAATGGAATTGGTGGAGACTTATTTGCAATTGTCTGGAGTGCAAAAGATAAAAAGCTGTATGGGTTAAATGCATCCGGTCCAGCACCACAAGATATTTCTATTAACTATATTAAATCTAAGGGACTAAAAAAAATCCCATCTTTTGGGCCGTTACCAGTTTCAGTTCCTGGGGCTGTTGATGGGTGGATCAAGCTCCACGAGAGATTTGGCAATATTGATTTTGAAAATCTTTTTGAACCGACGATTAAGTATGCTCAGGAGGGTTTTCCAGTTACAGAAACAATTGCTTATTATTTTGATAGATCAAAATCCAGATATTTAGACTTTCCAAATTTTAAAGAAACCTGGATGCAATCTGGAGATACTCCAAAAAAAGGGGAGATTTTTAAAAATCTAGATCTAGCTAAAACTCTTGAAGAAATTTCAAAAACAAAGCGTAAAAGCTTTTATGAAGGCAGGTTGGCTAAGGAGATTGCAAGATTTATAAAAAATCAAGGCGGTTTTCTTTCATTCGAAGATATGTCTAATTATCAATCTGAATGGGTTGAACCTGTTAGCTCAAATTACAGAGGATACGACGTTTGGGAGCTGCCACCTAACGGCCAAGGTATAGCTGCATTACAAATTTTAAATGTACTGGAAGGTTTTGACCTCAAAGCCATGGGTCTTAATTCAGCTGAGTATGTTCATCATTTTGTCGAGGCTAAGAAGATAGCATTTGCAGATAGAGCTAAATATTATGCTGATCCAAAATTTAATAATATTAATATCGAATACCTCATTTCAAAAGAGTATGCGGAACTCAGAAGGAAAGAAATTAACACATCAAAGGCCTCACAAACTGATTCAGCTGGTATTCTCAAAAACGGAGATACTATTTTCCTTACCACTGCAGATAAGGATGGAAATATGGTGTCTTTAATCCAAAGCAATTACAGGGGTATGGGTTCAGGGATGATCCCAAATAATCTTGGTTTCATGTTGCAGGATAGAGGTGAACTCTTCAGCTTAAACCCAGATCATGCAAATTCACTCATGGGTGGTAAAAGACCATTTAATACAATTATTCCAGCATTTGTTACCAAGGATGGTGAGCCATTTTTAAGTTTTGGAGTTATGGGTGGGGCTACTCAACCTCAGGCTCATGCACAAATAATGATTAACCTAATCGACTTTGAAATGAACCTTCAAGAAGCTGGTGATGCTCCCAGAATCGTTCATTCAGGATCATCTCAGCCAACTGATGAACAAATGCTTGATGGTGGCTATATAAGTTTAGAGAGCGGATTCAAAGATACAGTTATAGATGAATTACAGAAAATGGGCCATACAATCAAATACGATAAAGGGGTATTTGGAGGCTACCAAGCCATCATGAAGATAAACAATGTTTATTTCGGTGCCTCTGAAAGCAGAAAAGACGGTCAGGCCTCAGGATATTAATTTTCTTTAGCTGAGGAGTTTGAAAAGTAAATTCCTAAGAGGATTAAAATAAATCCTATTGAAATAATTAGTGTAATTTGTTCATCTAAAAAGATACTGCCCCATAAAATACCAAATGCTGGTATTAAATAAGTGACGGTAGAGGTGCGCACAGCCCCTATTCTTTCTATTAATCTCACATAACCCAAGTATGCAACCCCAGTTGAAATGATGCCTAACCATAATAATGAAAGAATTGCTTCAGTCTTTGGAAGACTGCTGGGAATATTAAAAAAGGCAAAAGGTGTTATTAATAAAGCACCAAAAAACATTGACCAGCCAATCATTACAAATGCATTCATATTAGATGCATATCGCTGGATGTAACAACCACAAAAGGCATAACAAAAAGCCCCAACTAAGCATGCAATGCTAGAAACAAATGTAGTTGAAGCATTAGCAGGATTCACAAGAACTAAAATTCCTAAAAAACCAAGTAAAAGTCCCGTGGCTTGTAAATAATTTACTTTGTTCTTGAGCCAAAAATAAGCAAGTACTGTTGTCATTAATGCAGTGGTTCCATTTAATATTGCCAGCATATTTGAATTGGCGTCTAAAGATGCATAGGCAAACATAGTAAATGGAAGAGCGTTATTCATAATCGCTAGAATAAAAATAGAGTTAAAGTGACTCCTAAAAAGCTTGAGATATTTTTTTTGTAGTAAGAAAGGCACGAATAATAAGCCAGCTAAGTAAAGTCTTACAGTCACCAACATTATAGGACCTAGATCAGGTGCAGCTATTTTTATAAACATAAATGCGCTCCCCCAAACTGCTGCAAGGAGAATAAGTGTAATCCAGTCTTTAAAGTGCATTGAGATAAAAAGAAGCCTCCCTAAGGAGGCTTCAGCTGTTAAAAAATTATGATTAACAGTCGGAAATTAAATCTTACCTTGTGTCAAAAGGCAGACCTCCAATTTCCTAGTTCTAAATAAATACTAATAGGACCACCTCCTTCATTAGGGTATTGACACTAGCGCAGCATAATCCCCTTTTAACTATACTGAGCGACTACCTAAGAAAATTATAGCTTACTAATTAAAAAATTAAATAAGTTCTGGTTGATAGTATTGATTATTTGACTGATTGATTATTAATGAGTTTGGCAAATCTTTTTTAACACTTTCAATATGATTATCTGAAAGATAATTATGAGCCTCTATGCGATCACCTTTGAAATATTTAAAGGCAATAGTGTTTAAAGCAGCCTTCTTGTCAATTGCTTGGTTATATTCTTCCCTAATAGGATCTGCGAAATTAATTGTTATTAAATTATTCATAGTACTGTATATTTATACAGTATTTAACTATGAACTGAATTCCTTGTCAATAAGCACTGCTAAAAATAGGCAGGGGATATCACTTTCAACTGACCAAGCATGGCTGGTGCCTTGTTGGATCACAACATCATATGGATTTAGTTCAACCTCATCACTATCAAGAATTAATCTAGCCTTCCCTTCCAATAAGACTATGTAATCAACTGTCTTTGTAAGGTGCATGCCAGGATGTTTTGCAGTATCAGTGCGTTCATGTGAAGCTCCAATCATCTCGAATGAAGCGGCAAAAAAAGCCTCCATTTCCTCTGGTGAATAATTATCATTCTTTGGTGGAAGCTGAAAATATCTAAATTTACTTCCACCTGCGGGAGGTGATAATTTAATTACCTCTCTATGTCTAGCCTTTGAGCTAGTGCGATCAAGATCTTTATTATCTGTTTCCCAGAGTTCCGTAAATGCTGAGCCTTCCAAATCAATACTTGGCTCTAAGATGTCATCTGCAAGGATGATTGATTTATTGTTACTATCAACGCCTGTAACAATTCTTTTAGGTCTAATTTTCATTATTTTTGATGTTAATCTATTTATTTAATATCTAAAAGGGCTGAACAAATTAACGGAATGGATAAGATATCTTATTTAGAAAATATAGAAGAGATTAAAAGATTAAAATATTCTTATTTTCATGCCTGCGACATTAATAACCTTGAGCAAATAAAGAAAACATTTGCAACTGAAAATCTATATATAGATTTTGAAAACTTTGGCTGCTTTACTGATTTGGAATCCTTTTTGGAGCAGTACAAAAAACAATCAATTAAACAAAATCAAGTAGAATGCCATTACGGAAAAAATCCGATCTTTAATAAAATAGATAATTCAATTCTGGGTATTTGGGCCCTAGACTATTATCTTTTCCAAACAAAAAGACAATTAATGACCAATATTACTGGCTCTTATGAAGACCTATATATTTTAGAAGATGGTCGTTGGGTAATAAAAAAATCAATATTTAGAAGAGGCTCCATAAAGACTTTTGATGTATCTCACGGCGTAAATCTAAAGAAGTTTAATTAAGGTTTAAATAGGTTATCGATATTCTTAAAAGCCTTAACCTCAATAAAATTCCCTGAAGGATCTTTAAGAAAAAAAGTGCATTGCTCACCATCAGTATTTTCAAACCTTACCCTGGGCTCAATAAAGTAATTAATTTCTGAAGCATCAACATTTTTAATAACTGAGTAAAACTCATCAATTGATAGGACAATTCCAAAATGTGGAAACGGGACATCGTCCCCATCAACATGATTAAATCCTTCATTGGCTTGGAAGTCCTTATGCCTGTGAAGGACAAGCTGATGCCCATAAAAATTAAGATCGGTCCAACTGTCTGCGGATCTACCAAAGGTAATTGGGAAAATTGATTTATAAAATGCAACCGATTCTTTAAGATCGTGAACTGGAATTGCTAAATGAAAAGGTTTCATACTCATTCTTAAATTATTTTTTCTAGTATAATTGATACTCTATCAAAGTACTTTCTTGGAGTTATTATGAAATCATTTTTTAAATTCTTTGGCGCAGCATTTGGGTTAGCTTTTTTAATTTGCTCAATATATGTTGTAAATCTTTTTTCATCAAAGCCATTTTCTTTAGATCATTATCTAGCAAAAGATCTCATGGTTTCATTGTTTGATTCTCCTGAATTCTTGACCTATATAGGAGCTTTTGACTTTTTAAATCCCATCACAAAACATAATAGTAAACTTTCAAATGACAGCCTAGAAGATGCAGAAGAGAGCCATATTGATATGCTCAACCATTTACAAGTATTAAATTATTATGAAGACGATGAATTAACTGAAGAACAAATTATTACTAAGAAAATAGCTGTTTTTGATACTGAAAATGATATTAACGGATTTGAGAACTTTAGATTTCACAGCTATCCGATTAATCAAATAAGCGGAGCGCATTTAAATGCAATAGAGTTTATGACTGACATTCATCCTATTCGCAGCAAAAGAGAGGCTCATGATTATCTTAAACGTGTTAATCAGATAGGTGCATCCATGGACAATCTAATGCTTTGGTTTGATGAACAAGCAAAAATTGGTATATACCCACCTACTTTTGTCTTCGATCATGTAATAAATCAATTATCTAAAATGCTTAGCAACTCATCCAATCCCCTACAAGAAGTTTTTGGAAAGAAAGTTAGAGAACTTGATTTGTCAGACTCTGAAATTAATTCATTTGAGATTGAGCTCTCTAATATTATTGAAAAGAGTTTTAACCCTGCCTATCAAAGAGTGCTAGATAGAATGATTGCAGATAAATCTAATTCAAATCCTAATCACGGTGTGTGGTCTTTACCTAATGGCGATGAATTCTATAAGTTAAGAATTCGAACCTATACAACCACCGATTACAGCCCGCAAGAAATTCATGATATCGGTTTAAGCGAAGTTAAAAGAATCAGTGAACGAATGAGAGAGATTTTTAATGAGTTAGGCTATGACAACAAATCTGTTGGAGTGTTATTGAATGAGTTAAATGAAAATTCAGATTTTCTATATGCGGATACTCCGGATAGAAAAGAAATTGTAATTAGGGATTACACAGAAATGGTTGCAGAAGCTGCCAAGAAAATAGAGCCCTACTTTGAGAGAATGCCTAAAGCCAGCGTTGAAGTTAGGCCTGTTCCAGAATATTCAGAGCAGACGGCTGCAGGTGGATACTATCAAGCACCAAGCCTGGACGGAAAAAGACCGGGTGTTTTTTATGCAAATTTATATGATATTAAGCAAACACCAACTTACAGTATGATGGCGCTTACCTTGCATGAAGCTATTCCAGGTCATCATATGCAGATAGCTCTAAATCAAGAAAATGAAAACTTAACCCTGTACAGAAAACAGGGTTATAGAACCTCAGCTTTTAGTGAGGGATGGGCTCTTTACTCAGAAAAATTGTCTCTTGAAGCAGGCGTTGGAAGAGACTTATATGATGAGCTTGGGATTCTTCAAAGTGAGATATTTAGAGCAGTAAGACTGGTTGTTGATACTGGTTTGCATTACAAAAAATGGACTAGAGAAGAAGCCATGGATTACATGAAAACTGAAACTGGAATGTCAGATACTGAGGTCAGAACTGAGATTGAAAGATATATCGTATGGCCTGGACAGGCTCTCAGTTATAAAGTTGGAATGTTGAAGATTTTAGAGCTAAGGGAGAGAGCAAAAGCTACCCTTGGTGAGAAATTTGATATCAGAAAATTTCATACAATAGTTCTTGATAATGGGATACCACCACTTTTTGTTCTAGAAGAATTGGTTGATAGCTGGATTGAGGCAAGCAGTTAATTAAAAAAATTTAATTAACGATTCTCTTTTGTCAGTAGGTGATTGCTCTAAAGAAAAAATATTTTTTGCCGTTAACTTCTTTATTGTTTTATAAACCGATGATCTAGAGATACCGCTAACCTCTACCACATCAGTTATGTTACAAACGTTATTTTTGGTTTTAAGTTTAACGATTGTATGTACAATTTTTTTTTCATTTGGCGTGAGTGTGTGAACATTGAGATGCTTTTCAATCTCCTCAAGCTTTATTAAAAAGTAACCAAACTCGGAAATTAGGGACGTCATATTATGTATTATGATAATACATAAATTTAAATAACTGAAATAATTTTAGTTAATTTTACCTTATGGTAAAGATAGCTAAATCGTTATAATGCAGCAATGAAAAATAAACTCAATCTAATTGAAGACCTTATTCTCTCAGAATTAAGAGTGTTTAACATGATGCAGTTTTTTAGAGGGTTTATTACTGATACGGAATCAAGACTTATTGTTTATGAAGTTTATTGTAGAGATAGAGATGGGCTTGATCCCGTCAATGTTAAGTGGGTAGAAAAACAACTTAAAGTTTCATTTCCAACAGCCTACAAAATAATTGAAAGGTTAATTAGTGACGGGATGTTGATTAAATCTAGAGGATCAAAAGATAAAAGATCATTTGCTCTACACCCTACAAATGCTCTTAAGGAAGGTATTAAGACCTACACAATGATGTGGTTAGAAAAAGCCATTGAACTTGAATTGATTGAAATGTCAGATAAGGAAAAAAATGAGCTTTATAAGGGTATAAAAATTCAACCTAGCGTAAGAAAGTTTGATGAATTTTCCCAAGAACTTCATGCAAAATTACATGATGAATTAATTAGTCTAAACGACTGATTGGCGGAGAGACGGGGATTCGAACCCCGGATACGGTTGCCCGTATACTGCCTTTCCAAGGCAGCGCATTCGACCACTCTGCCATCTCTCCTTTTATTCGACTAATAGAATCTCTAGGTTAATGAAAGTTTTTACTATTGGAAAGTGTCATGAATATTCTTTTTAGGATATTTCTTTGCAAGGGATCGAATTGGATTAATATCTATTCCTCCTCTTCTCATAAATCTGCCAATTACAGTTAGTGATTTAAGATTGAATGATAGGCTGAGATGCAAGCATATATCTTCAATGCAACGCTCATGAAATTCGCCTTTAGTTCGGTATGTCAACAAATGATCGATGATCTCCTTGCTTGGAGTTACTTCACTTTTGTGTTGAATGTAGATTGTTGCAAAATCTGGTTGAGAGGTAACCGGACATAAAGATCTAAAACCATTGAATCTTAATAAGTTGCCATTATTTTTTTGAACTTTAACATACCGCAAACTCTTTGATTTAACAGAGTAATTTTTTCTGATCATTGCCTTAACAATTACATTTGATTTGGTGATATTTGATAAATCTTTTGTAATCTTGACAATGACGATATTTTGCGTGGATTTAAAGTCACTATATGAATTTAAATAAAGCTTCAGTGATTTTGACTCAACAGTACTTTTTGAGCTTGCTGGTATTCTAATTTCTAATGGTAATAAAAGAGGTTGATTACTTTTTGATAAGAAATTAAATTCATAGGCATTCCAGATATCTTCTCCGAACATTTCTTTTGAGGGCTTTCTATTGATTGCATCAAGTATGCTCTCGCTGGGAGATTTAAAGGTTGTGTTTTTTTTACCTAAGAATTTAGGTTTCACTGTCTTATGCCCGTGCCTTTCTTAAGAAGGTGAAGTGCGAAAGCACCAAAAAGGATAATAAAAAATACTTGCATGATAAGAGAAAATGAAACCGAAATATCACTCACACCTAGCATGCCCTGTCTGAAAGTATTTACAACATAAAGCATTGGATTTGCAAGAGAAACCTTTTGCCAAAATTCTGGCAAAATTGTAATCGAGTAAAAGACCCCACCTAAATAAATCAGAGGTGTTAATACGAAGGTTGGAACCACTGAGATATCATCAAAAGTATCAGCATAAATTGCGTTCAAGAATCCCATTAATGAAAACAATATTGCGGTGAGAATAAGCACTGAAATAGTTAGCAAAGGATCTACGATGGTGAAGTCTGGATAGAAAAATAAGCTAACTAAAAACACTATGATGCCAACCATCACCCCCCTTGCAACGCCCCCAATTATAAAACCAGTTAGAATTACAATGTTTGGCATCGGAGATATCATTAATTCCTCAATAGATCTTTGAAATTTAACTCCAAAAAAAGAAGATACAACATTAGCATAAGAGCTTGTTATAACTGATAGCATCACTAAGCCAGGGATCATAAACTGAATATAATCAAGGCCATTCATCTCTCCAATCCTAGGACCAATTAAAGATCCAAAAATCACAAAATAAAGCGACATTGTGACCGCGGGAGGAACTAGCGTCTGGACCCAAATTCTTAAAAATCTTCTTACCTCTCTTACTGTAAGCGTGATCAAAGAATTTAGTATCTCTTTATTTCTAGTCATTTGATTTAACTATTTCCATAAATAATTCTTCCAATCTATTGGATTCATTCCGCATAGACTTAACTAAAATTCCTATTTTGGATAGTTCTGCAAAAAATTCATTTATTGATTTATCTTTTTCAATTGCAACAACTAAAGTACTCGGATCTGAAAGTGTCATTGTGTATCCCGCTATACTTGGTAAATTATTCAGGGGTTGGTTTAAATCAAGAATAAAGCTTTGTACATCTAGTTTTGAGAGAAGCTCTTTCATGGATGTATTTTCTACGATTTTTCCCTTATCAATAATTGCTATGTTTTTGCATAATTGTTCAGCTTCTTCAAGGTAATGAGTGGTAAGGATAATGGTTGTGCCTTGATTGTTTATTTCAGAGATAAAATCCCACATCCCTCTTCTTAACTCAATATCTACACCAGCAGTAGGCTCATCCAAAATTAACAATTCAGGATCATGAATTAATGCCTTAGCAATCATAAGTCTTCTTTTGAGGCCCCCTGATAGATTCCTCGCTTGTTCAGATCTCTTTTCCCAAAGGCCAAGTCTCTTAAGTGTGGTTTCAGTTTTTGGTTTGGCTTGTGATGCAGAGATTCCATAAAATCCTGCTTGAGTAATTACAATGTCTTCTACCTTCTCAAAAGGTGAGAAATTTATTTCTTGAGCGACTACACCCAGTTTTCGTTTTGCTTCATTAAAATTAACATCAATATCAATATCAAAAATTTTTACACTTCCTGATGTCTTGTTTACAAGGGAAGAAATAATTCCAATAGTTGATGATTTGCCTGCTCCATTTGGACCAAGCAAAGCAAAAAAATCACCCTTTTTTACTTCAAGATCTATACCGTCTAATGCTTTCACACCAGATGCATATTGCTTCTCTAGAGATAAGATTTTTAATGCGAGATCAGTCATTTATGCTTCAGTATCTCTTTCATAACCATCAACTAATAAAGACAAAATTATGCCAACAACCAAACCAATCCAAGCACTATAAAAAGTTATAAAGAATGCTATCAATAAGGCGGTAGCCATCTCAGAATCTTTTTTTGGAATTGACATTGCAATGTAAGCACAAGCAAAGCCTGTCAGGATTAGAGTTAATGTTAGGGCCATAACCATAAGTGGTTGCATTAAAGTTACAAAAGGTAAAGTGAAGTATAAGAAAGGTATGCCCATTAAGTAATATGATCCAATACCATCAAATATTGAAGGCATTGCTTTGGGGCCTTGTTTCCATCTGTCAGCCACCACTACATGAACACCGGTCCATAAAGCACCCTGAGTTGGGAAAAATGGATTGATGAATATTCCCAGCAGGTTTCTTATTCCTACTGATAGATGAGATCTATTTAAATCGATTGGTAAAGTTTGGTCAGGTCTACTTTTTTGGGCATCTTTAAGTACTTCAGTTCCAGTTACAAGATCTCCAAATAAAAGCATATAACCAATTAAAACTAGTGGAATGGCATCGATGTACATATTAAAGTCTGGAAAACCAAGATAAAGAGGTGAGGTCTTCTCAATCAAGCTAAGAACAGCTGGAATTTTAAATCCCCATTCAATATTAAACTGTACTTCATTCAAAAAATAAGCAACCAAACCAGCTATTACGAATCCAGGCAGCAATCCCAAAGAACCGAGTACAGAAAATATTTTTGATTTTGTTGCTAATCTTTTAAATGGATTTGAAAATGTAGTAATCACACATAAGACGATAGCAGTTGTCATTGAGATTGGCTGTGCCATATAGGCATCAAAATCTTTAAAAAATACTTGATAAAAAGCTGCAAGTGCAGCTCCTAAAATAATCCCAGCCTTTAGTCCTCTAGGAATTATTTCGACAAGCTTTTTTCCCATCCCTGTAATTCCAAGCACTAAGATAAGAATCGTAAATTCAATACACATCGCTGCAAGAAATCTAAAGCTGTCAGAGTTATATTGACACACTCCATCGACACAAGGTTGTACTCCATACATTCCTGCTGTTGCCAAAGCTCCCATCACAAGTGGAACAGCTGGAGTAACCCATCCAGGTGCCATAGGTTCTCCAAATATAATTGGTCCTGCAGATATTAAAGTTCCAGCTATAAGGCTTAACGCCACAGCTTCTTCAAAGGTTAGTCCGAGCTGCATGCCAAGGGGGGCAGCTGCAAAAGCTGTAGCCCCGCTGATAACCAAGCCTTGAAGAAATTCTCCGCTTCTAAATTTAATATGAATAAATGGAATTCTTAATGTAAATGGCCCCCATTTAATACCGTTGCTAATTGAATTATTCATTTTGAAAGATTGCTCATGCCCTCCTCTAGGCCTTTTAATGTAAGGGGAAACATTCTCTGTTCAACAAGATCACGAATTAAACAAACCGATGAAGTGTAGTCCCAATGATCCTCTTGAATTGGATTCAACCAAGCAACATTTGAAAAATGCTCACACAAACGTTTAACCCAAACTCCACCTGGCTCTTCATTCCAATGCTCAATACTGCCTCCAGCATTTGTAATTTCGTAGGGAGCCATAGTCGCATCTCCAACAAAAATTAATTTATAGTCAGGTGTATATTTATTAATGATGTCTTGAACAAAAAAACGTTCTTGAGACCTTCTTCGATTATCTTTCCAAACAGTTTCATAGATGCAGTTATGAAAATAATAGTAATGCAAATGCTTAAACTCTGTCTTTACTGCTGAAAATAATTCTTCACATAGCTTCACAAAAGGGTCCATGGAACCGCCCACATCAAAAAAGATAAGAACTTTTACATTATTTGACCTTTCTGGAATCATATTAATATCAAGAATCCCACCATTTTTTGCAGTTGATCTAATGGTGCCATTCATATCAAGCTCAAGATCATTACCATGTCGAGCAAACTTTCTAAGCCTTCTCAAGGCCATTTTGATATTACGTGTGCCTATCTCTGCTGAGTCATCTAAATTTTGATATTGCCTTTGCTCCCAAACTTTTACAGCTTTCTTTTGGCCACCCTCACCGCCTACTCTAATGCCTTCTGGATTTTGTCCGTTGTTACCAAATGGAGAAGTCCCATTTGTTCCAATCCATTTATTGCCACCTTCATGCCTTTCTTTTTGTTCTTCCATTCTTTTTTTAAACTCCTCAAGGAGTTTATCTAGGCCGCCAAGGGATTTTATTTTTTTTAATTCTTCAGGATCAAGCTCTTTCTCAAAAGCTTTTCTAAGCCAATCTTCAGGAATAAGTGCTTGAAAAATATCCTCTAGGGTTTCAATCCCTTTAAAGTATATTTCAAAAGCCTTATCAAACTTATCGTAGTGCTTTTCATCTTTTACAAGAATCGCTCTAGATAAATGATAAAAATCATCCAAATTTGCATAGGCCAATCTATTTTCTAGCGCTCCTAAGAGGTCTAAAAGCTCTCTTAAGGTGCAAGGCACTCCTGAAGAACGAACCGTATTAAATAAATTAATTAGCATTATTTATTTGACTGCTCTCTCCTAGTCATAAAAGCAAGCCTCTCAAGCAAATGAACATCTTGTTCATTCTTTAACAAAGCACCATATAGCGGCGGTATGGCTTTAGAGTTATCAGCATTTTTCAAAATTTCATCAGGAATTTCATCTGATAAAAGTAATTTCAGCCAATCAATCAATTCTGACGTAGAGGGTTTCTTTTTCATTCCAGGAATCTTTCTTATATCAAAAAAGATATCCAATGCATCTTTGACTAATTTTTTCTTTATTTTGGGATAGTGGACATCAACTATGGCCTCCATAGTAGTTCTATCTGGAAACTGAATATAATGAAAGAAGCATCGTCTTAAAAATGCATCTGGCAGCTCCTTCTCATTATTAGATGTGATAATGATAATAGGTCTCTTTTTAGCTTTAATAGTTTCACCAGTTTCATAACAATAAAACTCCATTCTATCTAGCTCTTGTAACAGATCATTAGGGAACTCAATATCTGCCTTATCAATCTCATCTACGAGCAAAACTACCTGTTTATCTGATTCAAAAGCTTCCCATAACTTCCCTTTCTTAATGTAATTTTTAATATCTTTAACTCTTTCATCACCTAATTGAGAATCTCGAAGCCTG
>MDSV01203243.1_pt1 | contig 37720 bp, 22 predicted proteins | sample 810851 | NCBI WGS metagenome assembly MDSV01 (sample SAMN05326640, study PRJNA326480) | marine metagenome | isolation source: seawater | place: Atlantic Ocean: North East | collected 2012 | reverse complement strand
CCATGACTGTTGAGATTCTTCAGTTCTATCGTCAGCCGTAGTGAAGAAGTGCATATCTGTTTCTTGACCACCAGCGATAAACTTATCTGTAACTACGTTAGATAATTCTACACCAATATCTGTCTGAGTTACGATGCCTGCATCATAGTTGGAGTCTACATACTGCTTAATCCTACCGGGAACTTGTGCGGCTTTTTTATCTATAGTGTCTACCCTTATCACTCCAAAGATCATATCGTCTGGTTTAGCACCTTGACTTTGGTTATATCCATAATATCCAGCTACTTTTGGGTGATCTATAATAGGTAATAATGATATAAATAATTCATGACTAGTAATTTCACATATTTCAAGTAAGAAGTCTAATAGGCTTATTCTATCATAATCAAAGTAATAAAACTGATTAATAAGGGGTACACCACTAAAGTCTACTACGTAATTAAATCCTCTAAAGTTAATAACAGTAGAAAATCCAGCGTTTACATACTCTGATGGTAATCTTGAGTTCCAACCCATCATAGCGTTTAGGCTCTGAATAATACGATAATATGGTATTCCCTGCGGCCCAATACGAGACATGCCTGTACCCGTAATAGGAAATAAGTCAGGAGTGCCATCAAAATCAGGTGAATTTAACCACCCTAAACTTTCTGGGTATGTAATACCGTCAGAAGAAGCTCCTATACCATAATACATATCTGTACCGTTATATACAATGTTTCCATTGCCAAAGTCAGTACGTTGTAGAATATCGAGAGTGCTACCACCCATCATTGTTCTAAAAGCAGATGAAGCATTGTACTCTAAGAAGCCATATACATTGAACATATTAGGGGTGTCGAATGTGCTTCCTGCATAATTACGTAGAATAATCTCTGTATTGGCTAATACTTCTCTTGGGTCTTTAACCTGCACTGAATAAAGTGGGTCGCCACCGGAAGATCGTGTTTGATTATAGGTTTGAAGAATACCACCAAAAGCAAAATCGTCATAACCTACAGTTTCTGGCGATGTAGTCTGGGTGCCATACACATCGTCATAAGCTTTGGCAAAAGATTGCGAAACAGTGGGATAACCTTTTCCAAAAGAGAAGAATACTGGAGAGCCAACAGGTGGTGGTGAAAACTGATCACCATTAGGTCCGTGATACACATCTTGACCAATACCTAGTGCGGTATTGTCTGCTGAATTTCGAAGGGCGTCTACAAGATCAATACCTAATGATGAAGTTGTGTCTCCAAAGCCTGCGGTTACACTAAACTTGCTAATAGATGAACCCAAGAAAGTACGCTGCGAAGTCAGGGGGAAACTCCCTGAATTCGAATTGCTTAACCTGAAATCTGGATTTGATGAATTAGTTGCCATAACGATAATACGGGGTTGAGTTTGTTCGAATAGTTATAGAGGGGTCGAAATCGATAGCGTTAGGAACCTTGTCGATCATACCCTCTCCACCCTGTGGGTTAGGTGTGTAGTGTATGTAGTTGCCTTGTGAAAAATTTACTTCTGCTTGTATGTCTGAGTTTGAAAGGGGGCTACCATAAGTAGTCGCATTTAATTGTATACCCTCTCTGGTATCTATAATAGCTGCTTCATTATTAATTACACCACTTCCGGGTGGGTTACGTGAACTAACATATTTACCAGCATAGTTTTTGGATTCTGGTGCTAAAATACTGGGCAAAGTACCAAGTGGATCAAGTCCATGATCACTGGGGCCACCCTTCAATACCGATGAAGGTTGAGGATCATAATTATTAGTATTAACTAAATATTGTGTTTCAGACTTAAAGGGATTATTAAAGTTACCCTCTCCAGATGGCATAACACCACTAGAGTTAGTAAACGGATGAAACTGTGGAGTTTTATCTTGATCAGTTAATGGTTGATACGGTCCTGCCATTATCTATCTACCTCATAAGTCCACTGTAGCTGTAATGAGTAACTACCTGTTCTAGGATTCCAGCTTTCTGATGGCGGTCCAATAAAGTATTTTACTATTCCGGGTTCGTTAGCTGGACTGACCTGTGCTATCACATCATTTATTTCTGACCTTAGCGGTTCATTGACGCTAGGTTTAGTCATCATAAGATTTGCACGATTGTTACCATAACCAATGTCTGTATAGTCTAATTGTATATCTAAGCTGAGACTTCGAGTATACTCTGTTCTAGTACTTAAATACTGAAGAACTGGGCCATTTGCTCGTCCCAATACTGGGATGGACGCGAAGACGTCTCCGGGGTATGTGTCGTTTACACTAATAGATTCGCTCATGACGTCAGAAAATATATTTTGAGGTCTATTATCAAATGTTATATTATAAGTAATTTCACCAGCGTATTCATTAGTAGATAAAGATATACTCTTGGGTTGCATGTTTAAAACAGGGTCTACAGCAGCGTTAGCTCTTTTGTATATATCACACCCTACGCCGTACTGACCATTGTTAGATACTTCATAATAGCGATTTAAGGCACGATCATATGCACCTTCACCAACTTCTTCTGGAATAACTTGACCACTTGCTGGCAGATTATTGGCACCTCTAATAGTACCATTAACGCCAACTTCTACATATGCAGCATCAGTAGAAGAACCAATGCTCATTGTGAATGTTTCAAATGCACTTACGCCTGAAGCCAAAACCCATGAATCTGTAAGACTGTATGTTCCAGCTGCTTGATCTATGTTCTCAGTTCTAGAGTGACTGTATCCACCAAACCCTGACAATTCTAGAAATCCAGAGCCATAGACTTTTAACACGTCGTAGTATGGATAATTGTTGCTTCCGGCGACACCATTATTGTCTTCTTCTATAACTGTTTTCTTAATATAGTTTCGAGCATTCTCCCAAGCTTCGTACCTTCTGGCTACACCTGCGTCACCTGCTTCTCCGAAATCTCCAATATATTTTGTTTGCCCTGTAGCAGTGACATTTCTTGTTAGTCTATAACCCACGGGTATAACTCTACCACCTTGAGTTGTATTACCTAATGATTCATCAGGCTCTAAAGACCACGAATCTGAAACATCTGAAACGAATCCACCGTCTCGGGCTAATATTTCTTTTTCTGTGAGTCTATTACCTTTGTACATATATTCAGTAGCTAGTGATGGGGAACCATCTCCACTAGGAACGTCATGAACATTCCGCTGCATACCATCTTCAAAGACTTTACCGTTAGCATCTAAAAGACTTGTAGCAGTTAATGTTACAGTGAACCTACAAATGTCAACATAAATACCTTCTTCAAAGTTAATGCTTTCTACCTGCGGATAGCATACAATAACAGCACCGTCATTGCTAATTGGAGAAATTTCCATCTTCTGACCATCACGAGCAAATAACTCACGAATAGCAGATTGCTTTGTAAAGATAGAATTTAATCTTTCTTGATATGGCACATTTTCTGTATTTGGTCGTTGATCTGACTCGCTATCGTCATCCCAGTTAGGGCCAATCTGGTTAAACTTATCATTAGGACCAAACTCTGCGTTTCCATTATCAGTCCATATAGGAGAACCTTCTGTGGCGATCAGGGTGCCGGTCAGCGTAATGGTGTACTCACTTCCGTATGAAGCCATACCATTTCTGATGGGAGTTGAAGCAATAGATACTAAAGGGGTTGGGCGAATTACACAACCGTCTTCATTAGCATTTTTGTAATAGACCGTAATCATTGTTATTTCCCTCTGACACGAAGTGTCATGATATCTTGATTAAATCCTGCCCCGCTAGCGACCATGTTTACGGTCGAGGTTACTGGAATACCCGATGGGTTCCAAGTGACTAAATTCATCTCTCCAGATGGAGCACCAAGAACGGCACTAGCGTACAATCCTATATTATTATACACGGTTCCACCATCTGAGTTAATGTAGAGGTTCAGGTCGTCTTCGGCATCTGGTCCTCCACCGGACACAGCGAGACGTAAATTATTAAATTCTTGTTCACCTTGCAGTAAGAATCCCTGTACTGACTCAATAAATGGTCTATGCTCAACATAGCCCTTTTGAACTAAGTCTTGACCAGAGGCTTCTATGAATATTTGACCATCACTGTCTGCGGTGACGAAACCAAAAGCTTGTCTTCTAGCACTTCTTTCAGTGCCATTCTCAAAGTATATTACTGTTGATGCGTCTGGGTTTAGTGGCTTGTCTCCGTAAACCGTTGCGTAAATCCAGCTACCGCTATCTGCTACTGATGGTGGTAGAAGCCTTAGCATCGCATCGTATGTGTAAGCTGCACCAGCGTCTTCAAGAGCTACTCCCGATGTACCATACTGTTCGTGTGGCACACCAACAGCCATTGTGTAGTCACCATCACTACGACGACTTCTATCTAGTGATACTGCTTCTCCAAAGAACATGTTCTCAGATTCTCCAGCTTCCGCAGACTTGTAGCCCTGAGCAGTAACCTTTTGAAGCATCTGCCATTCCATACCCTTACCGCCCCAATCTGTAATATTGTTTTGGTAACTGTATATCGCACCATTGTTTAGTATGGCGGTGCCACTTCCTAGCTCATCTCTTACTCCTGATGCACCTAGATCAGTATTTATGACAGACTGTATGTCAAATGCTCCATTGAAACTCTTTCTTTGGAATGCACCAGCTGTAATAGTTTGAGCATTATTAAAGTCATGTCCGGGTGCTGAGATTACTAGTAGATCACATTCTATGTCTACATCATAGCCAAACATGTCTGACTTCGTTGACCACTGTTCTAGCTCTGCATCTGTATAGGCATTTAATCCTAAGTACTTATTAGCTTGTGATTCTACGGAGTCTGTTAGGTCTTGCCCAGTATTGATACCGCTAGGTCGGAACTTACGTGTTTGCTTCCACCTAGTTGGATTACCTAACGTGTCTACTCCACTTCCTACACCAAGTTCGTATAGGTATGCTGCACCAGCACCACCATTATTTCCAATGATAGCTCCTGATAGACTTCCTGATAGATAGTCTGACCCACTTGCTGCTTCAGCCCAAGATGTTTTCTGTTCTGACTCCCAAGCTACGAAAGGTGCTCCAATAAGTAGTTTATTATTAAATAATGATATAGAATAACCAAATAAATCACCGGGATATCCAGATGGGAACGCCTTAAAGTCTAAGTAGTCTACATCATGATCTGTCATAATACTTGGCATACCACCTAGATATGAAGCGTCTTGGTATAATTCATTTTCATAAATACCACTGAACTTAGATGTTCCACCGTATAGGTATTGTTTATTTTCGAAAGCAGCAATTTGAGTTCTCTTTTCGCCTTCTATTTGTTGGTCCCCACCTAAAATAGGTTCTTGTCTAGGAGTAGTATATGTACTTGGCTCACCATCAGGAAGCTGAAGTACTTGATACTTACGACCAATCGCTGGGAATTCTATGTCAGTAAATTCAGTTAGAGGCATACCAGATGCTGGAGTACCTGTTCCTTGGAACCTCTGTACCAAACCTTCGTTTCCAGTATTGGCAAATAGTTTTTGAGGACTTGTTCTTTCTGTAGAAATAATTCTTTCAGATTGATTGTATGTTTTCTCTCCAGCGTCTTCTGGTGGAGAGTCAGGATAAAGCGATCTCAAGAAGTCTGCAAGCTGCGGACGTATGCTACCTTGTTCAGTCAAGATGGATTCACCTTCGATCAAACTTGGGTCAGAGATTACAGTGATACGTGAACGCTCTGCTCCAGCGTCGAATGGCTTTTGGAAATATGTTTCCTGAGCTACGATAACTGGACCATCTGCAATAAGCGGGTCTTCCCCAGACTGATCGGCAAAGTATCCACTACACTGTTCTTCTGGGATATCTGAACTTTCAGGACAATACTGACTACTACCATGAGAAATTTGTCTTAGTCCTTCATCTACTGATACAAATCTTTCTGGTACTGCTGGAATAACTTCTATAACTTTCTCATACACTGGAACTTCTTCAGTAACAGTCACTAAGTCAATCAATGCACCTGATACAGCAAGTACTCTAGGAGTATAGATTGGTGGGTATGGTTTATCGATAGGAGGCTTACTATAATCTACCTTATTAGCATCTATGTAAATTGATATACCACTAGCATTGTCAGGTATTAAGAAATCTCTGACATAAGTAAATGGGCGACCGTCTGCTACTTTTTCGAACTTATCGTCACCAATAACAGCTGGGTTTAATAACTTGACCTGTTCTATATCTATTAGCTCATTTGTTTCATTGTCTACATCTTTAATAGAATAGGTAGCATTTGGTGGTAGCTCTCTTTGGTCTGCTGGAGGAACGTTGGGGAAAACGTCTGCAAACTGCATATTTACACGTGTTACTTCTTGAAGTGACTCACTAGCAAACGTCGTGTATATACGATATCCAGAACCGGGGATTAGTCCATTAATTTCTAATTTAGCTACACCCGTTTTTAGTTCTGGTATACCAATATTTGTGAAGTTATCATCTAGAATATTTGGAGTAAAGTATCCTAGAACAGTTCCGTTGTCGCCTACGTCGATTGGTACTAAGTCATCAACAGGGCTAGTAGTAAAATTAAACTGGCGAATACTTGAATCGACAAGTCCGGGGTATCCTCTGCTTATGTATGAAGATTCGTTAAGCCTCAAGGCTGTGACGTATGCACTTCCAGCAGAGTTGCTAAATCCCCAATCAGGGTATTGACTATTAGTACCAGTGTCGCCGTCTAGTCTCCTTAGTTTAGCTAATCTATTTTTTCCGGGTAAGAACAATGGCTTCATTGTTAAACCTAAACCTGAACATATTGATCCAGCCACGTTAGCAGATACTAGTGAGGCTTGTCGGTTTGTTTGCGGCGTAGTAATAGATGGATCAGCACCATATGTAATGACTAACTTCTTGCCACCGGTATCTAACCACTCTTTAAGGATGTCAATTTCTTGATCTGTAAGAACGTCAAGCGAGTTTGCTATCCAAGCTACGTTGTAATTATTTTGAGATAGTGATAAATCTTCAAACGGAACATCTGAAACTACTTCGTTACCATTCCTCAGAAATACATCGAATAGGCTTGATTTGTAGTAACCACTGGTAAATCTATCTCTACCGGTTGAACCGTTAAGCTGTGCAATCTTAGATGAGCCATTATTATCTTTAGCTACTAGATTAGCATACATGTTTTGGTTTTTATCACCAAATCCTCCATCTAGAGCCAATGTAGACTCACTAGATAGCATAGAGACTAATACGACAGAAGAATTTATACGATTACCAAATGCTTCTTCAGCTATAACAACGGTATTGTTTGTTGCTACAACTGGATATCTAGCAGTTTCAATCTTGGTGTCAGCCTTTGCTTGTAGCATTCCATCTTTATCATTGTAGAATTCTGGATCATACCATCGACTTTTACTTCCAGTGTTTCCAAGGTTACTTGTAAAGGCGAGGTCTTCTCCACTGTTGTAAGCCCACACGAATGTTGGTTCGTCCAAAGATTCCTCTGCAAATACTTGACCACCATTTTCTAGTCGATAACCAACAAGTTGCCAACTTTCATTAATCTGTTCTGGCACTGCTGGGTAAAGAACGTCACGCGGTGGTGGGTCTTCTCCAGCTGCGATTAGAGGTGTTGGTTCTCCAAATGGCATTAGCGTACTTCGAGACATAATGCTAGGATCGCACTGACCGGGGAACCATGTACCAAATGTCTTACCGATATTTTCAATATATACTACAGGCTCTCCACGGAAGTCGATACATATATCGTTCCACTGTGCTCGTAAGTCACCAAGGTGTAGCTGGAACATTTCGCATTTGTCATTAATCTCCCAATACTTAGGAGCGTTAATGTCGTTACTAAGAGGATCGCGGAATTCTTCTTTGCCAGCTTCGCTACAGTCATATCCTACATCAACTCCCGGCATGTATAGCTTGATATCCCCGTATCCAGAACCTACGAGGTTTGATGATCTACCGATAGGTTCTTGGCTATAAGCAGGTCGGAATGATGGTACGGCATTGAGTTCGAAAGGAACACCTGATATGCAGGATTCATATTCTGTCTTAGGTGGCAAGACTACCATTCTTGAATCAAGTTCTCTTAGTAACTGATTAGCGATAGCTGTACTGTTTGTGTATGCACCACCATCTTCGAATTGTGGATCATTAGCAACAATAACAAGATGTCTGTCACCAAGGGCTAGCCACTCTTGTATGTTAGTAATAATTTCTTCACTAAGTGCGTCTTCAGCTGGAGTAATGAGGAAGGCAAGTCCTGCGTCTTGAGGAATATTAACTTCTTCGAAAGGTAGCTTCTCCCATTCTTGACCTGATAAGTTGTAGATGTCTTGGAAGTGATCGAAGGTACCAAAAGCCATATCATCTTTATTTCGAATCTCGAAAAGATTACCAAACCTAGTAAACTCAACAGCTTTATTATGAGGATAAAAAGCACGTGAATCCCAAACTTTTACAGCACCAGCATTAACGTAAGAATGCCACCAGTCTGATTCCGGCGTTTTCCCCGGTCTCCAGTACACATTAAAGTTGTTCTGAAGGTTCATACTGTGAGTAGGTTGTCCAGCGGCGATCAATGTTCCGCTCTCATTAACTGCTACAGAGTAACCAAGTCGTGATGTTGGAACAAACTCTTCAGCCATCCAGCCCCAGTTTGTAAATATCTTATCATCGCTATAAGTGTAAGTGAATTTCTTAGTGAATTCATCAATCTGGTACTCTGTTCTATATGCGTATTTACCACTAGCATTCATTTCTAGGTAGGTGGCTTCATTGGCTACATACTCACCTGACATAGCTTCAACGTCACGCCATGTCTCTCTCAGTCTTGCATAGTAAGTACTAGTTTGTGAGTTAATCCATGAAAGTATACGATCATAAGATTCTTGAGTTGCTTCTAGATTTCGATCCCAAACTTGTACTGCTTCATTGATGTATGGAGAACCAACGATAACTGTGCTACCATCTTTAGATATGTCTAGTGCGTGACCGTATCTGTCAGGTTTAATGGTGCTTAGTTCTGTTGGAGAATCTATTCTCTGAATCGGGGTCCATTCACCGTTATAGTTTTCGAATACAAATACTGCACCACCACTAGGCGGAACCTGATTAGCACTCTCTACTTCGCTCTGGAAAGCTTCTGGGCCGACCTTGTTAGCAAAAAGATCAAAGTAATCTTCTTGTATCATGTTACCTGTTGACAGTACCTTATCAATGATCTTATTAGACTGAGTAACCCAGTCTTCGTCTACAGACGTAAGATATTCTGCATATCCTGAAGCTGGTACTGAGTCGAAATCTTTTAAGCCATTTTCAAAAGTCCAATTTTGCCAGTATGATATAAATCTATCTGTGGCAGGTTGAACGGCTCGTTCTCCTAATGAAGCACTGACATCAACGTAGATACCTAAGATTGGAGGTATTCCACTATGTAAGGCACCTGCCTGAAGTGGGAACCTTGCGTGGTATGCATCCTTCATCTGCTGTAGAATAAGATCGTCTTGCGTCTGGAATTCTGGTGTGAGCCTATCATATGTGACATGCCTGTCTATTGTACTCTTGGTAATGAAGTCAGGTTCTGGGGCTGGGAATGGTGGTGTATCCTCTGCGTATGGCGTCATTGGCTCAAGAATAATAAATTGAACATTAAATTGTGTAGAAGGATCAGCAAAGTATGTAAATAATGCATCTTTACCTTTAATGTTACCTAGTACATCATTGTATGTGCGGTATTTTGTAGCCCCTCTAGCATCTTTGTATGGTATTTCCGGTATGAACTCATTAGTCATTACAAATAATGCTACGTTTACTGGTTCTGGATTTAGTTCTGGGAAGGTACGTGAGAACTTAGCGTCTGGAGCACCAACAACAATAAGTTCTTTATCGTCTCCTTGGTATGCTGCTACAGAATGTCCTAACTGACGACCTTCTTGACCTACTGACCAGAATCTTCGTGTACCTGTGAATCTAACACCCTCAAAGTTAAACTCATCATCTTGCTCTATGTAGCTGTCTCTCTCATAACCTTCTGGTAATTTAAGTTCAGCCTCTAAATCCCATCCGGCTTTATGGTAATCAAATGTCGCACCTGATGGTTGCTGCTGACGTCTGTATACGAACACAGTTCCAGCATTCTCTAGGTTGTAACCAGTAGAGTCTTGTATGTCATGCTTAGGAGAACCAACAGCCATAAGGTCTCCAACAATATCTACAGCTTGACCATAGTTGTCTCCGGCTTGTCTTCCAGAATCACTTACGGGATCATCTCCAGATAGCTTGATACCACTATAAGATACTTCGTCATTTGTGCCGTATTCCCATTCTGTGATTTCTCTTGGAACATTAATAATATCATCTGAGGCAGTCTTACCAGTGATAGTAATACTGTAAGTACCATATGGCACAAGACCTGTGTATTTTCTTAATCCATAGAAATTCTTATCATAAGCAACTGGTGTAAGGAAACCGCTACTATCTGGGTTTGTGTATGTTCTTCTAGCACTGATAACTCCACCATCTACACATGTTGATTCATACCACGTACTACAGTGTGTTGATATATCTTCTTGAACACATGTGCCGTCAGCCACGCAGTCACATGAACAGGTAGTAATAACACCACGAATCTCATCATCGAGAGGTAGGAATACTTTACCATTAAGCTGATCAGTGATTGTAATTCTTTCTCCACAGTTGGTTCCATTCCAGTCTATAGTAACCTGCTGATCTAAATCAGGATCAATTGCTAGAACATTCCAAGTCATCATGTTAACATAATCATCACTTTGGTTGAGAGGGACAGTAGAATCAATGTATAGATTCATACGCTCGTCAAAGAGTGATGGTGCTGGAGCACCAAGCATTACTAGATTTATACTATTATCTATTAATGTTGTTGTAGCTTCACTACCTCTAGTCACTAGATTTAGAATTGGTTCTGCCTTAGCGTATATTGGATCGCCCTGACTAAAGAAGCCTAACGAAGCATTGAAAGGTACTTCTGAACCTGACAATGTAAGATTCATGTCTTGAGGTGGTACTGGCTTGACTATACGTTCTATGACTAATGATAGATGTGGAGCCGTGATTTCATTCACAGTCTCTGTGTACATTATCATGCTGCTCAGAGTCTCTATCCTGTTCTCAATCTGCATATGAAGAATGCCGCTGTCGGTTGGGATAGGTGTACCACTTGTGGCAAAATTAATAATACCAGACTCTGGAATAATACCTTCTATGTCTAACGGTATGCTATCAAACTGATAGAATCCACCACTACCAACTAGATTCATCGCACTGTCTCTGTCTCCAGCTGACATGAGTGCGGCTTCTGAACCAATATGAACAGTATGCATCCTTAATTCAGAATCAAAAGGTGTTCCAGATGGGTATGCGATATCATACTGGACGAACATCGTTTCAATGTCTACTGGGAACCACTTCTCTCCACCTTCACTTGGGGAGATATCTGTGTCAAACTCAGCCCATGTCTCACCTTGAGAAATTAATTCATCATATGTAAATGTAGTATTTAACTGAATAAGTGAGTCATTAATAGGGTGTATATAGTGTGGTTTACGTAATACTAGACCATGATTCTTAGCTTCATATGTAAGAGGGTCTTTAGATCGTGCATATAAACTGACGATAATCTTAGGACCATAGTTTTGCTCTCCAACATAGCCGTCCCAAGGCCATAGTATATCTACGTCTGATTTATGCTCTACTACCGTCTTGACGATAAGAGCATTTTCTTCGAATTTATAATCTCTAGGAATTGCTTTGTTGATACGAGGTGCTACGGCGTACATTCTCTCAACATCATCATTTACTGGAGATATGTTGAACCTAAGCATGTCATTTTCAATTTGACTATGATAAGTGATGTCTGTTAAGTCCATGTCTGACGGTAATGCAATATCTGTCTTATCGCCATAAGGTAAGCCAGATGAAACTAGATGATGAGTAAGGAAGTCTTCGCTACCCCTAGTGGTGTATTGATCAAATGCTGGGCCAAACTGTTCATAGTTGAATGCACCAATGTACCAGTCAGTAAGGCGGTCGTCTACAAACTTCCATAATGAATATCTGTCGTCTGTATAGTCTTGACCATTCTGCCAGTATTTTGCCCTAATAGCTTCAAAGAATCGATTGACTGTGGTTTCCCTGTCATTCTTAGATGTGATATCATCGTATGAATCAACTAGGTTACAAGGAATAGAATAACCAAATTCTGTGATGACAGAGCTAGTATTGAATCTAGTGGTACGTGTACTTGGGGCGGCACCATCTACTACATTGACTGAGGCTCGTTTAATATCCCAATTTTTGTCAGCTATTTCATTATCAGTATATAATGTTAATGTATTGTTATTATATGTAAGTAATACAGATAGTGGGAATGAGTATTCTGTTAATAGTACTGTATCATTTACTGTACGTTGAACACCATTAATATCTCTTAATTGACCTCTTAGCCTATTATTGTTGATAGATATTCTCCAACCCTCTGTAGAATTAGCACTATTTACTATGTGCATGACACCAGTGGTGGGTGTGTCTGGATGAGGTGAGAATCTAACAAATGCAGCAAATCCATTTTCTATACCAGTTATAGCAGGGACTTGTAGATTGGCACCATTTTCTATAACTAATGCATTATTGTATGCGTCAGAAATTTTACCCTCTAGAGGGTGTCCAGCTTCACAGAAGTCAATAGACTTGTAAAGCCGTTGTGAAGTTGGGAAGTACTTACTACTATTAAATCTTAGACCTTCATTCTTTATAAGGTTATCGTCAAGGGTGGCACCACCAAATAAGCTTGCGGCAACTGGCAAGGAAGTATCTGCGAAGTGTGTGGATAGTACAGTATTACCATCGGTGTAGCTGAAGTCAAAGTAGACAGTACTGAATGGGTTTAATGCTTCTCTATACTCAAAACTCAAATCGAATTGATCTGGGTCGAATGGTCCAATAAGAATATCAGTAGTTGAACCTCTCCAGCGGCGACTAAGATTAGTCTTGATTGTATCTGGTGAGCTATACCCCTGCGGAATGTCTTCGATTAAAGAAAGTGGCTGTACGTCGATATTAGAATTGATATAGTCATCTGAAGACTTCATCGCTGAAGGAGACCAAGTTGGAGTATCGCCAATTCTTAGAGTCTTGTCGCTATGCCCCATAGAGTGCATCATTAATGCATTTTGAGGTGCGTAAGTCACAACTAGCTTAATGTCAGATAGTTCAGCACCTTGAGGTAGAGGGAAGATATCTAAGTATAACTTCTCAAAGTACGAGGCCATAGAGTAGTCTGTAGGTTTACCTAGTACTGTGGTGTCTTCGTAGATAGCTAGCGGAATTGTGTATTCAGTCCAAGTGGTGCTATCAACTACGGGTACTGTTGTTAGCTTATAGTGATCACCACCGGGGTTATTGGTTGCTGGTTGTTGGAAGTACTGAGACTTATCAGAAACAGGAACTGTAGAGATACCAAGATCGTCTATACCCTTAAAACCAGAAACTGCTGGTACAGTACCGTCCCCATCGGTATTTTGTAAGAACCCACCAACTGCTGGTGTAACATTAAGAATTTTATCATCACTAAATCCAACAATGTCTAAGGCGAAATCACGAACTGAGTTGTCAGATTTTCTAGCTTTGAGTACAAGAGATACTTCGTCTACCTTAAACCAATTATCAACACCCTCGATCACGCGATAGTTTGCTGTATCAAAGTCTAATGGGAAATAACCAGCGAAGGCACCTCCTGCAACACCAGCTGTATCTGGCGGAGGGGTGTGAGAGAATACCATGTTTAGCTTACCAGAGCCGGGAATTGTTCCCTCGTCTACTAATTTAATAGAACCTTTACCATTGTAACCAGTAAGGCTATTTATAACCTGTATACCAGATGGGTTAGTATTTTCACCTGATAAGCCTGATAGAGTCGTAGATGATTCCCATATAGAACCAGTAATCTCAGGCCATACTGTAGAATTAAATTCACTATCTAGGATTGTAGATGGATATATCCTTCTAGTAAGTCTGTCACCTATGGCAGATACTTCTCCATAGAAGCCAAGATAATTTTCTGATCGCAGACCTACTAAGGAGCCACTGTTGCTAATTTCAATGGCTGAAATCTGAATGGATGGGTTAATAGTTGATGGTGGAGTATTTGATTCACATGTATCTTGATATGCGTCTTCTTGGTATCCTTCGTCGAAAGGATCATCGTCACAGTCTACAGCCAAATCTAGATTTAGCACATAGTTTGAAGATTCTCCCAGCAGCGGGAAGTCAGGGTGCCATTCATGGGTGACGTTATTCAAAGATGGTGCAGAAGCATATGTGACGTACTGGTTATCACCCTGAACAACAATATCATTATATTTAGCAATAACATCGCCATTAGGGTCAGTAAGTTGAATATTATATAATGTATATATAGGTGATTTAAGAGATTGATTATCAGATGTAGGTGCAGATGCACGTATAATTAAGAATGACTCATTGGGTGTAATAAGAGGTGCTGTAACTTCAGTCTTATATGAGTATTCTCCAATAGTATTAATAGATGAGGGTTGAACCCATGTTGTCTCATCTGCTACAATTGTGCTATCACCATCTATAATATTACCTGTGTAAACACCTTCGTCTACGCTTTGGTAGATGTCTACATTATCTATATCCTGATTTACAAAACCATTATTTTCAATATCTGCTATAGGGTAAAGTTTTTGCGTTGCGTTAAAACCAGAAGGCATAGCGTCAAAGTCGCCAGCAAACTTATCTACATAACTATTTGAGATTGAGCCTATACCCTTGAGTCTATTTACAGTCTTGATAGCTATACCAGCAAAGCTCATGTTTGAAACTAAACTACCAACACCTTTTAGCGTGTTGATTGTTTGCACAGCAGATGCAGTAGAAGTCTTACCAGATAAGGCACCAACGCCAGAGAATGTAGTTACATTTCTAGTTGCGTGATCTTTAGAAACTCGCTCTTTAATGTCAGATGTGCCTTTAAGAACAGCACTATTAGCGAGGAGCACAGTTGTACGTGCTCTAATCTTTCCTTTTCCAGAAAGACCGTTAGACTTAGCTTCCTTTTTGCATGAACATCCTAAAAATGCCATAAGTATATCCTATTATGTAAATGATGGTAGTGCTGATGTATTTTCTTCTACGCGACCTTCGTTGTTGACTGACATGCTACCAATCTTATCAGCTACAGATGTCATGATCTCGCTTTGTATGTCGTCCCTGAGACCCTTGAGTGCTTGACCATTTAGGTTGACATTTACTGTTACTGGGGCGACTGTGTGCTGTACGGTAGTTTGGGCTAGTTTATTAACAGCTGCTGAGAAGTTAGACACAGCGGTACTAAGACCGTTCACTAATGCACTCATATCTCCTGTATTAGATGATACACTATTTCCTTGCTGACCCCCTCCAGAAAAATATGAGGTACCACCGGGAGAAACAGTTCCACCGTCACCACCATTCATTTTACGTAACATTTGTAGATTATTACCACGAGCTACGGCTTTAGAATTAACTACAAATTCTCCGGGTGTAAGCATAGCTGGAACGGTGTCTGATCCACGAGGTTTGAATATAGAACCACCAGCGGCACGGTAAGCAGTGGCTGCATTAATAGCAGCGTCTGATACTCCGGCATTTCTTGCGTTTTGAATTGCTGCATCGTATTGCTTGTTTGCTGCCTCTAATTGTTTACCGGCTGCATCTTCTTGGGCTACTACTGTTGCTGGCAGGGTGCCTGCTAACCCTCTAATCTCTGCGTTGAGTGCGGACTCTTCAGCGGTGGTATTTGAAAGGACTCCAGCGGCGTTAGGATCGTTGATGCCAACGGCACTGAGTGCTGCACCAGCGGACGTATTAAGAAGACCGTTTGCTCCGCCGATCTGTTGACCTAAGAAACTGTTTACACCTTGACTCTGTAAGTCTTGAAGGCTTTTGAATGCGTCACCTAGGGCTGATGCACCGAACTGTGAAGCCAAGCCAGTGTCACCTAATGCTAATGCACCTCTGGCACCTTGTGCTGCTTGGTTTTGGAAGTATTTATCAAAGTTACCAGTTATTGCTGCCTCTAAGCCTTGTTGCTCTAGTGCATTCTTAGCTTTAATCTGTTCCAATTCTCGTTTACGTTCATCAATTAACTTTTTAGTAACATCATATTGCTGGTCTGCAAGACGTATTAATTCTTTTTGTCGTTTTTCTAATTCTTTAACTTCTGCTTCTGAACCGGGGCCGGTTGCTTTTGCTGATTCGATATTTTCATTAACTAGCTGTAGTGCAGCACCGATTTCTTCTGCTCTAGCCTGAAGTTCTTCTGGTGAACCAGTGCCAACGTCGGAAATGCCTTTTGCACTTGTTGTATTTAGCTGACTAACTAGATTTGCTCTTCTATCTTCTGCTGTAAATTCTGGACCACCAAACTCTGCTATAATTTCAGCAGCTTCGAATTCTCTAGCAAGTCTTTTTCTTGTTATTTCATTAAGCTGTAATTCAAGCTTTAGACGTTCTGCTCCAGCTGTAGCAATTTCACTTAGTGCTTTATCTTGGAATGCTTTCTGTTTTGCTTCGTAATCTTGCTGTAGTCTATTAATTCCAATTTGTCTTTGTATGTATTGTCTGGTTTCGTCATCTAGGGTTGCAAGAACATCTGCATAGCTTCCACCGTTGGCTAGTATTTCTTGAGAGGCGTCACTGCTCAAAATTTGATCTAAGAGTTTTTGTTCTCCAGCTTTTCTAGCTTCTATAGCGTCAGCGTATACTGCCTCTTCATTCTCAGCTAATTGGTTCCTACCCTTGTTGCCTTTTACGCTTCTAGCAATGCTATTTACAGTGTTTAAATCTTTAACGGAAACTTCTTCATCTTCATCTTTTATACGTGAGTTAATACCTCTTACTTCGGCCCCTCTTTCAGCAGTCCTCTTGAGTTCTTCTCTGGACTGTGTATTTAGTATATTAAAGTAAGCCAACGTGTCTCGTATGCCACCAACGAGTCCATCTAGAACTCCTGTTGCTGCAAATCCCTCTGTCGCAACACCTGCTATGGCACCAACTAATTGACCACCTAATGGACCTAGGAATGCACCAGCTATGGCACCGGCTGTTCCAGAAACAGCATTTCCCAAAATGTCTAAGTCTTGTTGTGTTCTTAATTCTACTGCTGCTGCACCAATTTGTGCTTTTGCTCCATCCTCTAATGCTTTATTGTACGCTTCTTGTGCTTTAGCTGTTCTACCCACTATGGTAGCGAACACATTAAAGGCTACTAAACCAGCAGTTGCACCAGATAGTGCGTTTCCAAATCTATCTGCTGCCGCACCAAGTGCTTTACTATTTGCCTCTTGACCTATTTCAATTTGTGGACCACGAGAAAAACCGACAGTTCCACCGGCTTTGAATTTTCTGCTTAAAGTTTGTTTGTTTGGGGCTACTTGTGGACCAATGAATTTTGTGTTAGCTTGCTGGGATGTGAACCGTCTATTCTCCTCGATTCTCTTGCCGTCGCTACCTCCAAAGTTAACGCCAGCAAAGTTTAATGCAGCAAGACCACCAATACCACTTGCTAAACCCCCGAAGGATGCTGCTAATTCTTTGTTTGCTGCGGCTGTCGCGGAGGCAGTTTTATAGTACTGCTCAAACGCTGTTGTTAAAGGTGTGAATAATGAGAAAATCCTTTCCACGTTTCTTTGTAAGCCAGTAATGACTCCATTTAGAACATCAACACTAGCTTTAATTCCATCGTTACCACCAGTGAATGCATTGACAAGATTTTCGAAACTAGCTTTAAGTCTTTTAAGCTTGTTCTCAAGAGTGTTTAAAGCTGCACCTTGCTGCTCTATAACAGAATTTGTTCCTTCTTTTGCGGTTGCCCATGCTTTTTCAGTGACTGCACCCTGTTGAATAAGAGGTAAAAGTCTGGTAATCTGTCTCAAGCCACCCAACTCGTCGGCAATCTGTGAAAGTCTTAAGTCACCAGCCTCAAAACTACCGAAGGCAGCAGACAGCTTTTTAATTGCCTCAAAACCACCAACGAATTTCCCGTTGACGTCTGTTAGATTAACACCAAGCTCTTTTAGGAACGTGATAGTCTTGGGTCTTTGTAGTCTTGTGAAGATAGTCTTGAAAGATGTACCAATCTGGGCAGCACCCTCTCGTGTGGTCTGCCTAACTGTGGTAACTAACGCTGCGAACTGTTCGAATGAACCACCAGCAGCTTTGAACGCAGCACCACCACGTTTTACAGCTTCGATAATGTCGCCTGATTCTACGGCGAACTGACCAGCTACAGCATTGATAGAGCCTAGCTTTGCACCTAATTGATCAGCAGTAACTCCAAACTGATTAAGAATAGCGATACTACCTTCAGCCGTTGCAGATACGTTGTCGAATGTAGGAGCTAAGTCTGTTGCCGCTACAGCTTTTAATGCGGTAGCTACATCTTTAGCAGCTAATCCAGTCTGAGAAAACAGACGTGCTACATTTGTTAATTCATTACTACTTACACCAAGCTCTGCGGAAGTAGTTCTGATCGTCTTTGCTAATGAATCTATTTGAATAGCAGAAGCACCTGTAACCTGTGCAACTTTAGCCATCTCGCGTTCAAACTTAATAGATGCAGTGATAGCACTACCAATAGAACTGGTTATAGTATTAATAAGGCTATTGACCAAGGTGAACGCAGCAGCGTCTGGTATTCTTCTACCAAGCTGCTTTCTAAACTTAGCCATTTGACCAGATAAGAGTCCAACTTTTTTACTTGTAGCAGATGCTTGCTTACCAACCTTTTTAAGACTGTTGGTTGCGGTGGCACTAGCAGTTTTAGTCTGTGCGGCATTTAGAACCTGAACTGACTTGATACCTTTAAGTTGCTTGTTGATAGCAGATATCGTTGATTTCAGATTTGCTTGAGTGGGTGCCTGTACTACAAGTTGTGCTGTTAGATTGAATTTATTTGCCATTATTAACCCTGTATATAGCACATCCCCACGCCCCCCTTGGGAGGCATGGAGTGTACTTCGAATTTTGTGTTGTTTGTTAGGTCTTTATAATTAACTAACTCTGTCCACAAACTATCCGTCTGGGTTAATCTTCTTACCCTTTTCATCAACGACTGTAATAGACTCTACGTAGTAACCATCTTCGTCAAGTAGGTTTCCGTCTACGTCTATTTTATTTCCTTTGTCGTCAACAAAGTTACCTTGATCATCGATCTTTCTCCCTTGCAGGTCTACCCTATGTCCCTCAGTATTAACTAGCGAGAGATCGTCATCTACTAGTCCATACCTCTTGAGAAATTTATTTTCTGGGAGCTTAGATTCGCTGTCTTGGTCTACTCCGTACAACATTTCTGCGAGAGCAGATGCAGCACCAAAAGCTAGTTCGCTATCAGTACCTTCGTTGTACTCTTCTAGAGTATTATACACTTTTTCGCCGTTTTCGTAGTAAGTACAGGCGGAAACGAGAAAATCGAATCTAGCGTTATCTGCTAGGGCTTCTGCCGTATTGGATTCTAGACCGATACGCTCTGCGATTAATTCCCTGATTTTAAAGCGTAATTGACGTATTTTTACAGCAATATCTTTACCTTCAGACTTTTTAAGCTTGGTTTTCCTGCCGTTTTTAACGTACAGTTTCTTTTCTAGCTCAGATATTTCCTTCATATAGGCAATCTGCTCTAGCTCTTTTGAGTCGTCCCATATAGCTTTTTCTGCCATAAATTTAAATAGCTCTTTTTTGGTCATAATGCCATCTTTAACACAGTCTGTCCAAGTCTTAACGTGAATACGCTGACTCTTTTGAGAGACACCTGCATTAGGGCTTTTTAGCTGTAATTTGACTGTTTGACCAGCATCATTTTTTACGACAACGTTCTTAATTTCCATTTGATTCTCCTTTGTTTTCCTTTTGAATTACTGGCATGGTGATTGAATATTTGAGCCATTCTACTTCATAGTGTGAGAGTTCAGCGTCTATGTTTCTGGCTTGATTATTTCCTTTGTCTAACACGTCTGATCGAACTTTATTGTAGACTTCTTTCATCATACGGGCTTGCTCTGAGTCGCCTTCCCATAGGAATCCAAAGTGTTCTTCGATGCTGCTTAAAGCACCGATCATGGTAGTTTGAATCTTCTTCCTCATGATCTTAGATAAACGATCTTTGGAATCTGATTTGTATTTTTGTTCACGTGTCTTTTTATAGTCGTTCATAATTATCTCCTACGAACTGTGTCCTTGTATTGTTGAGTTGCCTGAGTCCTGAGTTTAAGCTTTTCATCTGCAAACTGTTGCTGTTCTACGGTACCGTGCTTTTTGATTGTATTGTAGCGTTGTTTCTTGATGTGTTGTGCGTGAGTATTGTTCATGTTATCCACTCGATCTCTACTCTCCTTACTGTTAGCCATTACGAATACTTCTGAAGCTTTTTTGATTTTGTCACTTTTAGTTTTATTCTCAAAATCATTTTCAGACTTATTCTTGCTCCGTTTGTCTTCTTCTATTAAGAACCAGCCGTCGAGAGCATCGTCGTCTGCTATAATCTCATCAGTGGGACAATCTATAGACTCTTGTATATTGTCATAAACCTGAGACCATTGCAGTAACGCTTTTTGATTAACAGTCACCTCATAGTTATCATCAAGAACTAATAAGGATTTTATGTGTTTTCTAATACTCCATACAGCCTTCCAAGTGTCAGAACGGGCTAGTGTCCGTATCTGTTTTTCTGATAAAAGTGTAGAAGTATAATATTCTAATATTTCAGTTATATCTATATCATTAAATGTATATGGTTTATTATCTTTAAATGTTCTAGTCTTCATGAGGAATATAGCAACGTCTGTTCTTGCTGCATTATCAGCGGTCATAACTGCGTATTCCGCTTTCTCCATCATCTTCTTCTGCCAAAAACCTTCTGCTCCTCTTAAAAACCTTCTTATCTGCTCACGCCTTCCGGGTTCGTTAAAATGATTAAATATATCTTTCTTAAATTTATGTATGTCTTTTTGTGACTTTTCTATAGATATTGCGTTTTCTGGTGCTAATAAGCCTGAATCTAACATCCACTGCTCTAGCTCTGATTCTGGCATTAACCCATCTGCTAATGCTGCTTCGTAAGAAGACTTATAAATCTCTTGTGATCGATAAGTGTCTATTACCGAAATAGGTCTAATCTCTAAACCTTTATATAATACAATACCTGCTCTAATTTGGGATACGAAAAACTCCCGCTCATGTTGTTTCATTGTAGCAAAACCTCATGGCGGGAGCCTGTTTCATTTGTTATCCTTTTAGGTGTCCTAGTTTAAATTATGATCTAATTTTTACTGAGTTTGACCCGCTGGGTCTTGAGGATGAGTAATAGTTAAATCATTAAAAGTGGAGTAACTGTAGGTGATCGTAGCGTTTCCACCACCTGCGTCACCTCCACCATAAGATACTGAGGACAAACGATTCTTTTCACCAAGGTAAATGATGGTTCCATCTTGGAGGTATACCTTGATAGTTTCTTCGACGGTGTTACTACCTTCGTTTTCTGTGCCTTCGTAGACTGGGTTTCCGTTTTCATAAGCTGAAACGAAATCACCTGAGATAGCAATTACTTCGAATTCTGCTGTAACTTCTGTTGGGAAGTTAGGTGCTCGATAGTAAGGAGTACGACGACCTAGTTCGTTGATGTCATCACGTGATAGGTCAGTACTAACACTTAGGTTTTGAATATGAATGAGTGGTATTTCGTCAACTGCATTCCATCCATTACCAACACCGGCTCCATTTGTGCCAAAGATAGAAGTTGGAAGAGTTGAGCTTGCCATTACGAAGTTTTCACGACGTTGAATACCACCGTTTCCTTCTGTAAGTGCGAGAGGCTCATCTTCACCAGCACCTGTGCTAATATCAGTTGGAACTTCGTCAGCTGTTGCCTGAGTCATAAGCTTAGGATTGCTTGTGTTCCATTCCTTGCTATTACCAACAAGTGTTACTGATTCTGTGAAGTTACCATCAGTTGGGAATGTGTAGCTAAGATTTGAGAAGTACATGCCTGACATGTAAACTTCTACTGGGGCTACTTCGTTGATTGAGTCTTTTTCTTCTGGGTATACACCAAGTGAAACGCAGCATCGTTGTGATGCACGATTTGTTAATGTTGGGGCGTCAGCCTTTGGGCTGGCGAGATGATAGATAAGTGGATATCCATCGAGAAGCTTTTCGAGAGTTACTTCAACATCTGGGGTTCCTTCGATGTTCTCATAAATCTGAATCTGACCAAGCTCGAAAGCCTGCTCAAGATTGAAGCTTGTTGTGATGCCTACGCTTTGGACACCATGCACGAACTGTGTTGTACCGTCGTTGTGTGCGTCAAAACATGGTGCTATTGCCACTGCGTGACATGCATAAAAAATACGATTATTTGCCATTATTTGTCTCTCCTAAAAGAATGTATGGAAACGCTATAAGATTATACACCAAATCTATATATTATCCTTGATTATTTCTGCCGTCATCCTGACAACACCCCCGTGCAGGTCGCTATTTAGCATTTCTACCTCACTGACGAGAGAATTCTGGAATCTGAGCCTTTTTGTTGAAAATTCCTGTATAAGCTCAGGATAGCGTTTAGCAGATGCCACGGGGATACCCATGTAATCTAGCGGGAACGCCCCGCTGCTTGCTACCCAGTTGCTATCGAACATGAATATGGTCTTATCGTTCTGAAATGAGACCGTATCGATCATCTGATTGACTGTATACTCATCTTCTGCTATGCAGTGGAATAAGATGTCTGTATACGTAAATTGTCCACCCCCGAGTTGATAACCCTTGTATCTTCGACGGGGGACTACCTCTACAGCTATGGCTGGTAACTGAAGTCGCATTTGCGGTGGTAATTCGTATGGGCCTTTATCTACCTGAGAAAATCCTCCCGGCACAGCATATGTCCTCTTTTGGACCTGTCTGAGCCAAGGTAAATTGGCGGAATATACGACATTAATGTTTTTATAACTATATTCTGCTTGTACTGTACTATTTTGTGGTATAGGGTTATTAAATATAATAGTACCATTAAAATGATCTACTTTATGAGCATATGTACCTGTGGTATTAGAAGGATAAAATGTACTATCAACATAAACGCCTGATACACCGGGATTAGCATCATCAGAGCCTACTAGTGGTGCTGGAGTATAATCTATACCGCTCTGCCAAACCCAGTTAGACCTGAAACCCTGCCAAGCTTGACCTTTTTCGTAGTTAGGGTCTTTGCGTACAGGCTTTAGTTCACTCATGTCATTTCCGTTATTGTCAGTTTCACCCAAGGTAACATTGTAATAATTACCTATATTGAGAAAACCCCAATCTAGGAACTCTACTACATTATCTTGTAACTCATTGGATAATAGGGACTGATTAACGTCTGTTACGCCCTTTAATTTTAAGTAGTCCATTATGTACCCTTTACCATTTTTTGAAGTAATTTTGCATATTTGTTTACTGTGTCTTTACTCTGTAGAGACCTTGTTATGAAGTTGTCGTCGTCTATACCAATATATTCTGGAGGTATACGCCAAGCACCAATGTTTAATTGACCCGGACCAGCGGCTGGAGATACAGCTTTCATGGTACCACCACCTGATCGACCTTTGGGAGCCGAGTCTGGATCATAATAAAAGTCTTGTACGATAATTCTGTCACCTTGCAAAAGTAACCAGTCTAACCATTCTAGTTCATATGAGCCATTACGCCTACTTGATACAGGTATGGTGGCTTCTGCTAACGCAAATAGATTAGCATAGTTAGAAGGTTGAACGTTGATTGTTAATACTGCTTTACCTTTAGAATAAAAATATTCCATTTCTACTGAATTAGCAACCTCGTCAGTGATAGCTTCTACGTATGTAACAGCGGTACCTGCTGGAAAACCAATCTGAGAAGCAAGCCCTTCTGGAGATGAATCAAATAGACCCTGAACTTCTGGAGAAAAAACAAGGGCTATCGCAGCTATCTCTCTTGCTTCTTCTAGGTACGAAGATTTTCTAACAGCTTTTTTCATCTGTTTATTCATAGCATCTATAGCACCATCTGCCATTTCTAGCATAGCTTTTTGAGCGTCTCTGATTTGAAAAGATATAAACTTATTCTGCGGCATTATGCTTCTTTCCAGTATGCTACAAAGTACCTGTCTTGTTGAAAACCCCAAGGTAATGGGTCTCCGGCTAGCACATATCTACGATCTTGGTATTCTTCCATATTAGTATTTAAAACAACCGCTTTGGCTGAAGTAACGGCTGGTAAATCTTTAAGGTATCCAATTGTTTGAACCTTAGCTTCTGGGTCTACAATAGCATTATTATCTACTGCAACCCAGTCTTTGTTAGTCCAATAACATCTTAATTTGATGATTGAGCTTGTTTCCTTTTCCGTAACTGTAACTTCTCCTCTATCATATCCACCGCTGCCTCTTTTGCGGTGAGAGTTTACAGAATTTCGAGTAGGCATATTATTTGTTGTTGGGTTAGAAACTATAGTCTCTACTCTTTCTATGGTGATGACTCTACAGTTGACGCCAAAATTATCATCTATCATTGCGTCTACTGCTTTTTTATGTTCATCAAATACTGATTGTGGTATTTTCCAGTCCATTATATTTTCTCCATGTTTTGAGGATTATCCATCCTCATCTAAGACTATATTTACTACATTAGAAACTTCTCCAACTGGACTATTAGAAGCGTCAATTGGTTGTATTGTTAGTGTTCCGTTAAATCCATATCCAGTGGCTGTGGCTATAAAGTAAGAATCTCTGCCGTAGCCAGACGTTGGAGGAACGGAACCGCTACGCCAGAAGGCTTTAAAGTTATCTGGTGCTCCCGCGTTTGTGCTCGGTGCTCCATCATCAGTGCGATAGGTAGGACCAACAGATGGGCTTTGTATATATAGCTTTGCTCCTGTGACTATGGTTCCATCCATGTCTCCATCAAAGGATAATAGATGACCAGTAGCTCCAGCTGGAAGATCATCCATGCTTACGTCAGCTTGGATGTCATACTTGTTTGTTCCATCGTCTTCTACAATAATCCTGAATGGAGGCGGTGGAATATCAGGTGGGGTAACATCATTGTATTCACTAGTTCCTAGATTAGTAATTGTGAATGCGTTATTAGACTCATCTACTATTACAGTGTCTCCATCAGTCTGACCGTCACCAGTTATAAGTAATTCTACATCATTGAAGAATGGATCGTTGCCATCTAGGTAGTCATTGAGGTTGTAAGATGGGGTAAAGTTTGTTGAGTATCTGACGGCCTTGGTTATTCTTACGAATGCAAGTGATTGTAAACCGGTAGCACTCGCAGCTGTTTGACCACCTATAAATAAGTTATTATTGGTTGACTCTAAACCATTTAATGAATCTTGACCAACCAATACACCATTTTGATACAGTCTTACTTCGCTTAATGTATTATCAATAATCGCCGCGTAGTGAGTCCACGTTCCCGGTGAAGGTCTGTCTGCCGAAGGTACTGTAGCAAAAGCATTAGTATTGAATCCATCTCCAACATATATTCTCATCTGATAAGTACCAGCATTAGTGTCATTGTAGTAAGAGAATCTATATCCCGATCTACTGCTGCCCGCATTATACTTATTAAATACGTACACATTAGTTGCCGTTTGACTTGGCGATACATACACCCAACTCTCAAGAGTCATACTGTTATTAACCTGAAGTGCCGTATCATTGGCGACTTCAAGTGGACCAACTGTATTGTCAAACAGTAAGGATGCTGCGTTACTAGATGGTGGTTGCGTTGTGGGTGGTGGCGTTGTAGGTGCTGCGTTTACTGTAACAGCTAGAGAATCTGAGGCGGGGCTGTCAGTTGGTGCGTCATCCCCACTAGTAATTGTACAAGTTACCTGTCCGGCACCATCTGGTCCCCAAGTTACTTCACATGTATCCGTAGTGGAAGAACCGGTACCACCTACTATAGACCATGCATAAGTAAGGTTGCCCGCATCGCCATCATTTGTGACTGAGTACGTATCAACATCTCCCTCAGTTGGGCTAGTTTCACCAGATACGGTTACTGTGCCAATACTGGTAAGTGTTCCACAGAAAGGAATAAAATCTGCTACTACCTCTGGGCCTTCTCCACTAGTATTACTGGCTTTAATGCTGACATTAACATTTTTAGAACAATCTAAGTTAGTAATATTATATGATGTATTTGTAGTATTTATATTAGTTGTATTATCACCATCTGGAGTATAGGATATAGCGTAATTATTAATATTAGTCTCAGAAAATTCAGGTGCATCCCACGTCAAAAGTAGATCACCGGAACTGACAGGCTGACCGCTAGATAGTGCTAGAGGTGCAGAAGGGTACTGAGAGGCATAATGATATATAATAGGCGTGAAGTCACCTTGACCAGTTGTATTGGTTCCAGCAATTCGTAATTGATATATCTCGTTATCTATAAGGTCTACAATCTCATAAGATGTTGATGAATTACCGGTGTTAACTTGAGTCAAAGCCTGACCGCTTACACCATACTCTATAGTATAATCATCGATGGGCTGACCTATCGTGGGTTGAGTCCAAGTTATATTAATCTTTTTAGCCATTGATAGACTCCCAAAGTTCTACATCTCTACGATAGTATTGTTTAATTTTATCGACTTGTTCATCTGTTAGGTTTGGTTTTGGTCCAGAAGTTTCATTGTACCGAACTAGTGGGGTTGGAAGACCTAACCATTCTGCACATTTATCTATATCTTTCATTGAAAATATTGTTAAGTCTGCGTCGTCGTGTAGAAATCTAGATTGACGTAATAAGTGAATATCTGCCGCTACCGGACGATGGCTCGCAAACAGCTGCCCATTATCCCTTACTATACCGTCATTAGTTTCTTCCACCATGACCCTGAGTACCTCATCAACATTCTTAGACAAACGAAGGAAGCCAATAGCTGATCTAAATCTGTCTACTGGTTCACGCACTAGTAAAGCCGTAGGTCTGTCGGGGTTTATTCTAGTTGGTACAAATTTATGCAATTGTTCTACATCGTCCATCTTTTTACCGTATGGAAAATGAGTGTGATTAACTAATTCATCTAGTACCACAGGATGATGTCTCTTTATAATAGCATTACAAAAGCTACTAGTTGCACACTTTGCATTGAATGCTAACAGCTTATCTCCAGCTATAAAATATCTATTGCTCATCCTGATACCGTATATCCCTTTCCTGTAGCTATTGTTGGGTCATCGCTGGAGGTGCCGGGATTATTAGAAACTATAAGTGTTCCAAGCGATGGGTCTCCTGCGTCTGATATTAAGTCGGTATAGAATTGGTCCAGTGCTGCTGCACTCATCTGTTGACCTGCCAAATCTCCACCTCCACCATTCCAATACCAACCATTGTAATATTGAGGGTTATATGTTGCAGAATAATAAGATTGTGGGTCTGTACCTAATACGACATTAACAGCACGTACTTCAGTTATTGCAGAAGGAGCTAATGAGTTGACTACTGACCCAAATTGCTTCCTAGGATTACCATCTACTGATGACATTCCTGCATACTTAAGTCCTGTGCAGTAAGATAAGTCTACTCCAGTCACAGGTTCTGTGTTACTAGTAAGCGAGAATCCATAAATAATACCATTTGGATCATAAGTTCCAGCTGCGTCAGTTGGGTATAATCTAATAACTCTATCCCCAGCTACCAACGTGTTTAATGTGGCAGGACCGTTACCGTACATATAGAAGTAACTAGTTCCTGTATAGTAGCTACTTCCTGCTATAGGGCTTGTGTTAGTACCATCACTAACAGCAAAGTAGCCAGTATTAGTCATTCCCATTACAGTAAAACTGTTAGCACTTGCGGGAACGTAGAATCGTACTTGATTGTCATTTACTGGCGTTATTCCAGCAGATGGTGATGGGGTGTGTATAATGCTAAATCTACCGTTGTCTCTGCCATCTGAATCTTCATCATCTTTAGTATATTGTAGAACTAAATGATCTCCAGCAGAGACTGCAAGAGACGCACTAAGTATACCGCTAGCGACACCATCTTTACCATTGCCTATCTTTGTGTAATTACCACCTATACTGTTGTCATAAGGAACGAAGTTATTATGTTGAGATGGTGCATCTACAGAGTTTAAGTATGCAGTAAGTCCATCAAAATCTTCTTCTGAAGAAACGTCGAAGAGAACTTCTAGCGTACCGTCATCATTAATATCTACCCACATTCTATTGTCGTCATCGCTAACACCACCTATCTCTGCCCAGAAAGGTGATCCAGAAGAACCATCTCCTTGATTAGAGTAATCTGTGAAGCCAGTGTTAGGCTGGTCACTATCATTATCATAACTGTATACTGAATCTAAAGACAGTGGACCTGTTCCCGGTGAAGGTGTTGTAGTTGGTGGTGCAGTGGTGGGTACTGCATTGATTGTAACGGATATAGAACTTGAAGCAGGGCTATCGGTTGGTGCGTCGTCTCCACTGGTAATTGTGCAAGATACTGATCCGGCTCCATCTGGACCCCAAGTTACTTCACATGTATCTGTCGTAGAAGAGCCAGTACCTCCCACTATTGTCCAGTTGTAAGTAAGATTTCCAGCATCTCCATCATTAAGTGCTAGGTATGATACAACGTCTCCTTCTGTTGGACTAATATTGCCAGAGATTGAAACATTACCAATGCTAGTTGGTACTATTGGAGTGTAGTCACTGGTTATAATTGATACGTTGGTTGGTGCATTAGGTGTAGGTGTAGGTGGTTGAGTTGTTACCGCTACGATAGTAATAGAAAGAGAGCCTGTAGCAGGACTATCTGCAACTAATGGGTCTGTACTTGTTATAGTGCAAGATACTTGGCCTGAACCATCAGTACCCCAAACAACCTGACAAGAATCAGTAGTAGAAGACCCAGTACCACCTGTTATAGACCATGCATAACTAAGGTTGCTAGCATCTCCGTTGTTAGACACTGAATAAGTAGCTGTGTCACCCTCTGTTGGAGTTGTGTCTCCAGATACAGTAACTGTACCGATTGTAGTTGGTGCTAGAGTAGTCGTGGTAGCGTCTGGTGGATCGATTGAGTCTAAATTCTGAAACTCACCATACTTTAATAAGCTACCATCAGGTCCGTGATAGTAATATCTACGCAACTGTACAGCCCCAAAGAAGCCACCTATTATCTCTTTGTCTTCGCCAAATTTAAACATTTATTCTGATATGAAATAAATTGTATTTGGCTCATACCTAGGAAGTACCGCGTAGGCACCAGAGGTCATGACTACCAAATTATTTACTCCACTTGCTCCTCCAATATTTGTTGGATCACTTACTATGCCGTCACCGGTAAACATATTACCAGAAGCCGTGGCTGAATGTACACCTACCGTTTGATAGTATAGGATATCTGGAGAGTCCATAGGTGGAACAAATGTAATAACACCTGAAGAAGTACCATTGTTTGTAACACCATCGTTATAGAATGGTGGGGTTGAACCATCTAATCCACTAACGATATAGAAAGGTGTACCAGATGTAACTACGTTGAACTTATAAGTAAATCCTTTTTGTAGTCTAACATCGGGATTGGTGTCTGCATCAGTACCTACCCCAGAAAATATAAATCTGTTAGCAGATTCTGTTACCGTAAAAGTTCGAGCGTTATCCAAATTGCCAGAAGCTTCTGCTAGATCGTTTTGAACAGCAGCTACTTCAGCGTCTACATAAGGTATTGTAGCGTATGTATCACTAATGTCGGGGATGTCAAATGGGTGAAGAGTACGAAAACTTGGAGATTGATCTACACCGCTAACGGGTCCAGCAAAAAGACTATTAGATGGTTGATCTATAAAAGTGATAATATGATTAGCGTCACCACTAAGAGATATTACATTATCTGCTCCAGTGCTAGAGTCTACCTCATTCATTTCATAATGAGTTAACTGCTGGCCTCCAACATAATTTGCATCACCATTATTCTGCGGTGGGAAGTAAACACCAGAACTTCCAACTACATAGCCTGACGCACTAATAGAAGACTCTAAAGCGTTTCCGCCTACTTGGATTGCGTATTGGGGAGAGCTAGCCCTAATACCTAATCTGCCTTCTGTTTTGTCCCATAGAATTCGGCTATCATAGTCTAGCGTATTGGAAGAAGCCCAAAAAGCTACACCGCTAGCATCTGCTACACTGAAATCACCAATGCCAGAACCGGTGGTTACAGAGTGATCTGCTGGATAGGTCACATATACTTCTTTTAAGCCTTGACCTAAATTAATGGCTTGATCATTATTATTGCTTCGAATAGGAAATCTAGTAATCCTATTTGGTCCAGTTTGAAAGATACCAGAACCAACTTCGTAATTCGTGCCATCTGTAAGTGCGTAGAATACTGGGTCGTTATCGCTATAACGATCAGAAAAGGGACTAAACCCCGGAAGAGCACCTTCTAACTCTACCGTGGCAGTACCTAATGAATACGAACTTTCTTTGACTCTATCGAAGAGCTTGATGAGGTCTGAACTCATTATCACACCTCATTTATGTTGTAATTGTTACTGATTCGTTGCTTATTACTCCAGAAGCTCTACCGTAGATTACTAAGTCGTTAACGGCAGCGTTTACATATGCACCATTGGCGTTTTGAACAGCGAATGTTACGTAGTCAGCAGTTCTTTCTACTATACCTACATTTACTACATCCATGTCTTCTGCACTTGCATCGTCACCTGTACCGTTACTATTACCTACGCATACGTAGTTACCGTTGTCAAACAGTCCGGGTTTAAAGTAAACTTTATATCGACCGGGATCGTTGATTCGCTCTAGCTCTACTACGTTGTGTGAGTCTACAACTGACATGTCGCCAGAACCCACGAAACGAATGTATGCCTGTGCTGTTTGAACGCAACTAGTCATAGAAGAGCCGTCGATGTCTGTCTTGATGACAGTCTTATTTCCAACGTGCATTTCTTCTACGTTAGCGTCTTTATACTGGAACTGTAGACCACGATCATCATAGGTCGCTGGAGCACCATCGCTAGCACCGCTAGCGTTAATCCAAGCATCGCCAAGACCAAGATTTCGATCCATAGTTCGAATACCATTAACATTAATGTATTGAGTATGAGGATCGCCTGTTCCAAGATCACCAAGGTCGCCGTGGTTAATTCCACCAGCACCAAGGAATGGCTGAACCTGAACTAGGGCTTCATTCCCTGTTCCGTTATCGAATATGATACCTGATTCTACGATTAAGACTCCGTAAAGGTCTTCGTCGTTTTGCCCAATCCTGACATTATTGCCAACGAATGGGTTTGAGTTAAAATCGCCACTAGCAACTATAGGTAGAAGTGAATCAACCACGTCTTCCATGTTATGACGAACATCGTAAGCAGAAATGTTGCCCGCGTTGTTGTCAGCTAGTTCAGTTTGAATATTTGTGATGAGTTCATCTTGTGGACGTACTGCCATTGTTTAGCTCTCCTGTTTAATAGCCGAAGGTGTTATGACGGTTTTCGTGACCTGAGCCACCGCCGTTAGTAAAATTAAAGCTTGCTGGACTGTTAGGACCGAGTACGCTCTGGCCTGCAATACTCTTTCCTGCTTTGTAATCCATAAGCATCTGATCAAATCTACCACAGACATCTTGCTGTAAATGCTTGATTGGTCCAGCTATACCTCGCATGTCGATAGTAGATGGGCCATCTTTTACAGAGATGGATTTTCCTGCTGTTGCTTTTACTTCGCTACCTAGAATAATACAAGCAGCTTTTAGTACCACTAAGTTGACAAAATCATTGTCGATAGGGTCATCTGTTGGGTCTGGTACTATACCGCAAGCTTCTACGTTTACGGAGTAATTGTTTTGAAAGTCTGCCATACTCATTACAAGCTGTGCAGACACTAAGATTGTTTGTTCGATTCTTGCGTCACTATATTCATAGTCAGTTGGGTCTAAGTCTCCAATAAGAGTCCTAACCATAGTTGTCATTACGCCTTGCCAAGACATGTGCTACTCCTAGTCTAAATTACAGTGTACTTTAAAGGTGTGGATATCGGTCGAAAATAAACCTGTAGCAAAAGAGACTTTAGCTTGAACTTTCCATATTCCAGCTTGGTCTAGGTCTCCTTCTACGGTGTCATAATAAACCTTTCCATCAGTGCCATCTGTTAGCACAGCACCAATCTTGGTAGATATTTCATCATCTGGTGACTTAAATAATATATTAATGTTTAGAGCATTAGATAAATCGACAATACCATCACAGTCTTGTATAGTAAATATAAAACGTGTTCCTATATCGCCTTGGTGTATTTGACAAGCCATTTTTAACCTATTTACTTAATGTGACATCGGACGTCGTAGTAATATAAAGAGTTATTTCGATAACTTCATTCATAACTCTATATCCTGTTCTTTATCTAATATTAATACAAAACTAATACTTTGTTGAATTACGCTATTAAACTGATTATCTTCTGCGAACACTAGGTCCGCCTCGTGTTTATCACCAAAAATTAGGTCTATTTCATGCTCGTCTGTATTCTTATTAGGAGTACAGGATGAGGAAATCGGGCATGTAGACCAAGGATAACCAGACAATAACATAATACTACCTCATCTTATTATACACCATTGGGGGCGTTTATTGGGCTTCTGGAGCCGGTGTAGTGGCTTCTGGAGCTTCTGTAGGGGCTGGATTTGGATTTTGAACGACTCCATTAACAACACCTAGCTTATAAACGTATGCAAGTAGAGCCTGTAGAGCCATACCCATATCTTCGTCCATTTCTGACGTTTCGAGCATATTATCTACTGTGAGCCATATATCCTTAGAGGAATCCCACATCTCTGCTATGAATGTATTGTTTCCATTCTCGTCTTGCTCGCCTGTTGGCATCATGCCATATTTGGTTAATTTAACTTCCCCTGAAACTTCTCCGTTTGGATCAGGAGCTTTGATTACTATTTCTTTAACCCAGATACGGTCGTAGACCTTGGCTGGAACTGTGGTGCTTTCACTAGCTGGGAAAATTGGTAGACTTGGCATATTTTTCTCCTTATGCGTTGTTTATTTGGGTATAGGTAGTTGCATCATGCACTATCTTTCTTCTTGCAGCATCTGCTGCCACAATAGAACGACGTGATGATAAGTAAGATAAAATAACTGTTCTAAAATCTGAATAAGATAAACTACGTGGTGTATATGTAGTATCTATTACAGAGATATTTGCAGTAGAACCATCGGCATTTAACTCTTTGGCTTCTACAAATTGTGCGGTAAGTATTCTGAGAGCATTCGTAGTAAGCTCTAGCTTCCATCCATAGCTAGTTGTAAATCCAGCACCTAAAGACGTTTGTAAATCAGCGTCTATTAGGCTGTACTTATAAATTCTCTGTGCCTCTAGATTGGCTTCTTCTTCTGCGGTTGTTGCAGTTACTAAACTCCAAGATTGTGTCCAAGTGGTACTGACGAGGGTTGGGTTATTCTCTACGAGTGTCTGTGACTCGTTTGCTGTAGGTGCTGTAACCTCTGTTACTACGGCAGCATTGAATGAAGACAAATCCATATCATTAAGATTATCTGGAAATGAAGTGTTTGGGTGGTCAGACTGTAAATCTAATCTAGTATACGGATACTGAACAACTGTATTATTTGCTGCATTTAATTTGACTAACATAATTATTCCTTTATGGGTTTATCCAGTTTGGGCCTAAATCAAAATATACTGTAATTTGTGGTGGGTCAAACTGACCTCCTTGATCTTGTGCGTTATTAAGCCAGAATTGTCTACTCACTCTAGGTGTGTCTGCTAAAGGTTTCCATCTATAAGCATTTGGGGTTACTGGGTCAGATGGTCCTGTTATTCTAAGAGCCAATAATTGTAATAGATAATTTGGATTACTATTAGTTGGGGGCGTCCAAGGACTAAGCCATCCATAGCTAGGCGTTTTACCCTGTAGCGTCCCAGTCATGTCGGGTGAATTAATATCTCCATCAAGAGGATTAACCCAATATCCATATGTATTATTATTATTTAGTAATGATTTATCATATACATCAGAATAATCCCAATATACCCAATCTATACTAGATAATGGTCTGTCTAATATAATAGTATAACCATCTAGCTCTGGCCTATTGTTGTCATTATCTGTTCTTGGTCCACCACACATAGCCATCCAAACTCTAGGTACTCTAATAAACATTAAAAGCCCTCCAGAGTATTGTAATCTTCAAGACTAGAACCATACCATGTAGCTCCGCCAGATGTTGTCAAGATGCTAAATATATGAGTCTTGCCAACTGTTAAGGATGGTGCTGTGTCGTTAGGCCAATATATATTATCAAACCAAGTTACAGAACCAGATACAACATGGAGCTTAAGAGTCATCATATATGCTGTGTCTGATGGTACGTTAGACGTGGTAAATGTTACATTGCCGTCTATACCCTTATCAAAGAATACCTTGCTACAATCTAATTCAGATTGCCCACTTGTTAAGAATATAATATCTGCTGTAGCTGGATTTCTCCATGATAGATTACCATTACCGTCTGTGTCGATAACGTATCCTGACTCTCCATCGTCTAGAGGTAGTATGTAGCTATCATTAATCTTAACCGCACCATTGCTAGTGTCTACTTCAAATTTAGGGAAATGTGTAGTCCCCAGACCTGTTACAGGTGGTGCATTAATTGACACTTTACCATCAGTCATTCTTATGGCAGATGTTCTTGTTATATTGTTGGCGTCTCCGGTAGACGCTGCATTTTCTAGATGATATAGATATGTAGAGTTGTCAAGAGTTGAAACCTGAAACTCTTGCAATGCTCTTGGCCCAAAAGGTCCAGCACCGGGAATATTTTTGAATGTTAAAGCTTCACTGTCTGTAGATGTTTCGAAGTATGCACTTCCTCTGACATCTAATAGTGCTTGTGGCGTAGCGAACCCAGTTGAACTCCTACCTAGTTGGAACGCACCGTCTGATGCCATAAATCTAGCAATATCTATATTGTTTGTTCTAATAAGAAGGTTATGATTTGACTCTGTGCCAATTAATCCACCGCCAGCACCCACAGAAGCTTGTAGCTTAGATACTACAGCCCCGTCTTTAGCCATGAACTTACCATCTGTTCGCTTGGTTGAAACATTCCCATATACAGTCAGGCCATCAAAGCTATCAGGTGCAACAGTTGAACCTATAGTCATATTGCCAGCGAATCTATTGCTGGCACCACCATCTTCTTGGAAGACACCATATGCATTAGTTACAGTTGTAGTTCCATTGGTGGCAGAGGTGAGGTATATTCCATAGTGATTGGTTACTGTATTGTTTGTTCCAGTTAGGGATGGGATACACTTAATATCAAATGCGTTTGTTATGTTTACCCCATCAGCCAACGTAGCATTGATGGACATGTTTGCTCTCACAGCTGTCATTTCAGTCAAAGAGTTTGTCCCATCGTCTGAATTTGAGAAAACTACTGGAACGGCGTTAATACCTATGACGTATCCAGCGTCGGTAGACCCACCACTCAGAAATTTCTCAGCCCTTGATAAAACACCAATGTGATAATGGGTGCCACTTTGTGTAGTATAAGCTCTACCTAGAACCTGTACAGTTCTAGAATTTGTTACATTAGTCTTTGCTACACCGTCATCATAAACGTATAACCTTGAGTTGACTCCTCCGTCAGTGCTGTTACCTATAAGAATTGAGTCTTTGCTAGCGTCTGTTCTGAATAGCTGACTTACGGAGTCTCCATAGACAATAAGGTCTACATTTTGCATAGTTGGATTTATTTGTACTAACTGCTCTCCAACTCTAATTTCACCCTTAGATGTATCATTTTTTCCACCACGAATATAAACTTTACCAGAACTATTAGCACCTACGAATGTGTCAGCCCCATCACTCATAATCATATATCCAGCATTATTTATATCACTATGAGATAGACCCATATAATTATTATTACTAAGTATGTTACCTAATTTTAAGAAATCTCCAGTGGTACTATTTTGTACAGACAGGTAAGAGTCATCGTCACCCTGTATAAGTACGCTAGTTCCAGCACCGTTACCAGAATTATCTACGTGTAGTAATTTGCTTGGAGCGTTTGTACCAATACCCACTAAGCCATTTCTGTCAATTCTCATTCTCTCAACTGCATCACCAGCTGTAGTACCGACTGTACCAAATGTCATGTCAAAAAACTGAGTGCTGGTTTCCCTCTCCATCTGGAGATATCCAGTAATTTGACCATCAGCGTCTTGGTCTGATGCTGGACCTCTATCTTGGAATTTGAGAGAGCAAACAGAACTTGCTATATTGCCACCAGTGCCAATCATCAAGGTAGGATTTGCTATAGGTCCACCCACATGTAGCTGTGCATCAGTACGAGGATTTGATAAACCCACACCTACAGAGTCAGCTGAAGCGTCTACAAAGATCATATGTTGATTAGTGTCACTCTCAACTCTAAAGTCTGCATTTATGCCGTTCTCATTAAATACAGTTTGATTCCCATCTATAATAATTTTATTTAATGTTGGGCTTGACAGATCAGTGCCACCAGCTGTAATTGAATAATCAACCTGATTTTGCATAAGTGGCTTGTTAATAAAGCCAGAGGCTATGTTGTAGTATCCACCCGTTGTTGTATCTCTAGTCTCTAAAGAAATCTCCCAGTTCTGAGACCATTGATCCCAAGTTGTTCTACCAAAACCAGTTCTCACATTCTGAAGGTATACTTGACCATACTGCCAGTTTGTAGCCTCATTCTCACCCGACCTACCAATCAAAACGCATGGGTAATCATCTTCGTCAATAGCAAATCTAACAACCCAAGGGTTTGCATTATCTATATCTCTGTCAACTTCCATAGTTGCTGTGGTGTTAATCCACTGACTTTTAAGAACACTAGTGTTCCAGTAAACATAACCACCAAAATGGAAATTCTTATAGCCGCCAGTTTTATATTCGTATACGCTTACATCAAACATAAGCATGGTACTACCGGCTTTTTGTTCGGGTAGATATTCTGGCAACCTAATCTTTAGATATCCAGCATTTGTAGCTGTATTACCCAGAGCTTTGTATCCACCAGCTACTCGTTCACATAGATTGTCAGAACCATGTCTACCTTCTAGCAGAGAAGTTTTGAGTCCTGACCTATAATAGTTAGGTGCAGTTCCAGCTAAGAACAATCCCCACTTATTTGCATAGCCAGTTTCTTCTTCGTTTACGTCAGAGTATATACCATAGTTAGATGCAGAGCCTCTCAGGAAAACATTATTTACATAATAACCTATAACTGTATCTACATTTCCACCAGCATTTACAGTGTTCGTTCCTGTGGTATATCCATACATATTAGATAGATCAGCACCATCCTGAACAATCATATCCTGATATACACCTCTGATCGCTGTAAGATCGCCAGAGGGAACAGTCAGCCTGTTGTATTGATTGAAGAAAGTACTCAGTCCAGTAGCTGGTGCGACCTTAAGGACTTGTATTGCTGCGTTAGTAGCAGCATTTGTGCATATACCAACATTATAATTTAGCGAAGCATCACCAGCGACAACATTAGAACCAGCCCCCATCACCACTTTACCAGATGGATCAAGCCTAAGATTTCTTATGCCACCAGTGTAGAAGCTTTG
>MDSV01119187.1_pt1 | contig 37736 bp, 36 predicted proteins | sample 810851 | NCBI WGS metagenome assembly MDSV01 (sample SAMN05326640, study PRJNA326480) | marine metagenome | isolation source: seawater | place: Atlantic Ocean: North East | collected 2012 | reverse complement strand
TGTTGTGAAAACTCTTAAGAAAGAAAATAAAGCAATTGCAACTGAACATACTTTTGAATATAGACCTTGGGGAAAGTTTGAAGTGCTATTAGATTCAAAAGAATGTAAGGTAAAAAGATTATTCATAGATCCCTTTAAATCACTCTCATATCAATATCACCTTAAGAGATCTGAACATTGGACGATTGTATCGGGTACGGCTTGTGTGGTTCTCAACGGTAATAAAAAAGACTTTTCTGTTGGTGAGTCAGTTATTATTAAAAATAAAATGAAACATTCTATTTCTAATCAGACTAAAAAGTTGTTAATTGTAATTGAAGTTCAATATGGCAAATATTTTGGTGAAGACGATATTATTAGAATATCAGATCCCTATAATAGGTGAAAATAATTGTAATTATAAAATCATGATGAATATTTCTAAGACATAAAAATATTTGTTTTAATAAAAATACTTTTTATTGTATTCATATCATTATTATAAAGACTTCTTTCAAGTTGCTTTAAGTATTTTTTCAAATCTTTCCAATTAAGATAATTCTCTTGAGCCATTAAAATCTTTTTTTCTTGTGTTTGAATTGGGTTATTTCCAATTAAAAGTTCTTCATATAACTTTTCACCAGATTGTAAACCAATGACTTTAATTTCAATGTCACCCTTTTTATTGTCTTTGCTTTTAATAGTTTTGCCAGAAAGTAATGTCATTTTTTTTGCTAAATCAATTATTCTAATTGGATCACCCATATCAAGAACAAACACCTCACCACCTTTTGCAATAATTGAGGATTTAATAACTAAATTTACAGCCTCATGTATAGTCATGAAGAATCTTGTTACTTTTTTGTCTGTTATTGTTATTGGGCCACCTGACTGAATTTGTTTTAAAAATTTTGGGACAACTGATCCTGAAGATCCTAAAACATTACCAAAACGTACCATAGAGAATATTGAATTTTTTGTTCTCGTTTGATAAGCCTGAATAATTAGTTCAGATAATCTTTTTGAAGCCCCCATAATATTAGTAGGCCTAACTGCTTTGTCAGTACTAATTAACACAAAGTTAGTTACATTGTATTTTAAAGTAAGTTCTGCTAAATTTAATGTACCAAAAACATTATTTTTAATCCCAACAATTGGATTGTCTTCAACAATACTAACATGTTTATAAGCTGCAGCATGAAAAATTATGTTGGGCTTCGTGTTCTTAAAAATATTTTCAAGAATATCATAATTTAAAATTGATACTAACTTTGGAATTACTCTAACGTTTGAGGCACTAAATTTTTCTTTCATCTCTTGAACTAAGTTGTATAAGAAATACTCATTAATTTCTAAAATCGTAATAGATTTAGGTGATAGTTGTATAATCTGTCTACAAAGCTCACTACCTATTGATCCTCCACCTCCAGTAATTAGTACATTCTTATTAAAAATATTTTTAGCTTCAAAAATGGTTGTTCTTACTGGATCTCTTCCCAATAAATCATTGATATTTAAATCCCTTAAGTTTGACAAGTCAATTTTGCCTGATGTGATCTCGTTTAAATTTGGCAATGTTCTTAAGGTAATATTTAAATTTTGTAATTTTGATAAAATTGTTGTTTTGTTTATAACGTCCAATGAAGGGATAGCTAATAGAACTAATTCAATTTTATATTTTGCTTTAATTTTTTCTAGTTTAGAAGGTGAAAAAACGTATTTATTATTTATTTTGGTATTAACTAAGTTGTTATTATCGTCTAAAAATCCAATAAAATTTAAAGTTTTATCGTCTTTAATAATTTTTGCAAGTTGTATACCTGAGTTTCCGGCTCCATAGATTAGGCAATTAGTTGTAATTTTCTTATTTTGCTTTGATAATGAAATTAATAAGAAAATGTATCTAATAGTGGCGCGAGAAGAGAGTATAGCAAATGACATTAAGATTGGTTGAATTATACCTATTGTTCTAGGTACACCTTCAAATGTATAAAGAGTAAAAATTGAAGAAAAAATAATACTATATACAATTAGTGCTTTTGATAATTCTATGAACGTTTCAAGTCCAGAATGGCGATTAATAGATTTATGAATCTGAAAAGAAAAAATAATTACGGTAAATAAAATTACAGAAATTATTAATGGGTAAATTGGTATTTCATTAAAGTAATAAAATTTATCTAATCTTAAAAAAAAAGCTATCCACAGTGAAAAAAAACAAATAGCTAAATCAAAGAAGATTATAAATATTCTTTTTGGTAATAAATGATATATTTTTAAAAAATTAAAGTTAATCAAAATTCATCCATAATTGATTATCGTTCACATTTAATGTTTGATGTTGTGCATCTTAAATACCTTTAAAATCGTAAGTAATATAATTTTTAAATCTAACAAGAGATTTACATTATTTTTATAAAATATTTCCATCTCAACTTTTTTGTTAATACTAATATCATCTCTACCATTAATTTGCGCCCAACCTGTAATCCCAGGGATTAATAGGTGAATGTTATTTTTTTGTCTTAATTTTATTAAATCATATTGATTAAATAGTGCTGGTCTAGGTCCAACAAATGACATTTGTCCTATTAAAACACTAAAAATTTGAGGTATTTCGTCTAGACTAGTTTTTCTTAAAAAAACTCCAAGTCTTGTTATGTATAAATGACTATTTTTCAATAGATGCGTTGCAACTTGAGGGGAATTTTGAGACATGGTTCTAAATTTTGGCATGAGAAATAAAATATTATTTTTACCAACCCTTTTACTGAAGAAAATTGGAGGAGCCTTTGTTTCTATAATAATCATTAAAATAATTATTAAAGAAGGTAAAATTACGATTGGAATTAAAAACAATGCAAGAGCTATATCAAAGAGTCGCTTTATAAACATATAATATGTATTATCATATATTAAAAAAAAATACATTGTATTATTAGGATATTAAAATTGTGATGGAAACTGAAAATCAACCTCCAAAAAATCTTTGGATAGATAAAATGTCTTTAGAAAATGCAACAAGATTTATGTTAGAAAATCAATCTGAAGCTTTTTCAGCTGTAAACAAAAGTCTTCCAGAAATTAACAAGGTTATAAACAAAATTTTTATTTCTTTAAAAAAAAATAATAAATCTAGATTAGTTTATGCTGGCGCAGGAACCTCAGCGAGGATTGCTGTTCAAGATGCAGTAGAATTGTACCCAACATTTGGATGGCCTAAAGAAAGAATTGCTTTTATGATTGCTGGGGGGGAAAAGGCAATTTTAAGTTCAGTGGAGGGCGCTGAAGATAATATAATGGATGTTAGTAGAGTTGGAAAAGAGATAGAAGTATCCAAAAATGACATATTGATTGCTCTTGCAGCAAGTGGTAATACTCCTTTTACTTCAGAATGCATAAGATTTTGCAAGGAAAAAAAAGCTATTACAATCGCAGTTTCAAATAACAAGAATGGTAATATTTTAAAACTTGCTGATTATTCAATCTTGTTAGATACAGGGTATGAAATGATTGCTGGTTCTACAAGATTAAAGGCAGCAACGGCTCAAAAAATCTGTTTAAATATTATTTCATCTATGTTAATGACAAAATTAGGATTTGTTAAAAATGGACTTATGACGAACTTTATTCCTTCAAATAAAAAGTTAATTTCAAGAAAAACAAAAGTAATAAAATTAATAAATGAAAATCGAAATAAAACTTAAATGACGAATTTAGATAATGAAAATTTTTTAAATAATTATTTAGAAAATTTAAATAGTCTTACTTTTGACCTAGATAAAAGTAAACTAATAGATGTAGCAAATAAAATTATTTCAGATTCCAAATATGGAAGAACAACCTTTGTTGTAGGTAATGGGGGTAGTGCAGCGATTGCAAGTCACGTTGCTGTAGATTTTTTAAAAGCTCTAGGTTTAAGAGCTATGACATTTAATGAAAGTAGCTTAATTACTTGCTATGCTAATGATTATGGTTATGAAAATTGGGTAAAAGAAGCGTTAAAAAGTTATTGTAATAAAAACGATAATGTAATTTTGATTAGTAGTAGTGGAGAGTCTCCGAATATTATAAACGCAGCCAAATATGTAAAAAAAAATAATTTATTTTTGATAACATTTAGTGGATTTAAAAAGAATAACACACTGTCTGAATTAGGAAACTTAAATATATGGGTTAATAGTGCCAACTATAATTATGTTGAAATTATTCATAATAAATTTTTATTAATCTTAGTTGATTTAATTAAATTTAATTTAAAAAAATTGTAGCTAAAGAGAAAAACCACCGTCAATTAAAATATTCTGGCCTGTAATATATGATGATACGTCTGAGGCAAGAAACAAGGTCATTCCAATTACGTCTTTTTCTTGAGCCATTCTTCCTAATGGAACCTTTTTAGAGTACTTCTTTACAAATGTTTCATTTTGTCCACTATAAATACCTCCAGGGCTAATTGAGTTTACTCTAATGTTATATTTTCCCCAGTAGGAAGCTAAATATTTTGTTAATGCTATAACACTAGCTTTAGAAACTGAATACACTGCAGGAGAAGATATTTTCCGTCCATTGTATAGTGATCCGTTATATATATCTTGGTCTGGATTAACAACACCGTATAATGAAGCTGTTTGTATAATACTTCCCGAGTTATTTTTCTTCATTATTTTTCCTACAGCTTGCGACATCAAAAACATAGAATTCAAATTTCCATTCATAATTTCATTCCATGTTGATAATTTGTAATCTTCAAATTTTTCTAAAAATTCTTTTAGGGACTTTCCTTTAGTTGCAGCGTTGTTATGAAGAACATCAATAGTTATAAATTTTTGTAGAATTTTTTTAATTACTCCATCAATTTCTGTCTTGTTTGTAATATCAACTTTAAAAATGTGAAACTTATTTTTATTTTTAACGACCAAATTTTTATTCAGTCTTTTAATTGCATTATCGTCAATATCTAGGAGTGCTATATTTGCTCCTGCATCTAAATAAGCCTGACTTAATTTTTGGCCTAATATTCCTCCAGCACCCGTTAAAATAACATTTTTATTTTTTAATCTAATGTTCTTATCCATTTACAAATTCATTAGCATTATTGTCTCTTAAAAATTTAATAAGTTTTAAAATTTCTATACTCTCACCGTAACTACATGCATCATTACCATTATTATTTAAGACATTGAGATGCATTTTTTTATAAGTCTCATTGATACCACATGAAAATTTTATAACCTTGTTGTTCTTTTTCATGTAATTATTGAGTAAATCAAATTTATAACTATTTCTATTAGTATTTACAATAATTTCTCTTCGACCAACTCTATCAAATAAATTTAAATTAATTGATACATGATCACAATTTGTAAATTTTAATATTCCAACTACAGAATCCTCGCAATTAATTTTTAAATTAGAAAGTTTTGAAATTAAAGTTGAACACCTAATACATTTTCCAAATAAATGTAATAAATAATCAAGCTCGTGACTAAGCTCTAATAACACGCCACCACCAAGTTTAATGTCTGACGAGTAAGAATTCTCATAACATTGATTGGGTCTCCATGTAGATAAATGTTTCCCAACGTAAACATTTAAGGAAAGAATCATCTCATTAGCCAATATTTTTTTTATGCAATCAATAAAAGGATGAAATCTCAAATTATAACCAACGTAAATTTTTTTTGAAAATGTTGTTGGGATATTAAAATTTTCTAAATTGTGAGAAATTGGTTTTTCAACAAGTATTTTTTTTGAATAACCACACAAGATTATATCATTTATTGTTTTAATATGCTTGTTGGTTTCATTGGAAATAATTACGTAGTTTGGTTCAAAATTATCTATAGCAACTTTGACATCAGAATAATTTAAACCATTAATATCATTTCTTTTTGAAACAGTAGCTACTTCATGGCCTAAATTGTTCAATATTTCAAAATGTCTGGTACCAGCTGATCCTAGGCCAATTACTAATGATTTTAACATAGCAAATAAAATATCCTCGAAAATATATAAATTTAGTATTTATTTACAAGAAGCAAAAAGATATAATTAATTTAATTTATTATATATGATTATATCAAGTTATTCTATGAGTTTAAACAAAGCATTATTTTTGGATAGAGATGGCACAATAATTTTTGATTGTTGTGGTGTTTTAAAAGTTGAAAAAATTGAACTAAAAATTGGATTAAAAAATTTTTTATTAAAAGCGTTAGACAATAAATATAAAATTGTCATGGTTACAAATCAGACTGCTGTATCGAAAGGGCTAACGTCATATTCAAAAATGAAAAAAGTTAATGACATATTAATCAGTAAAATTAACGACTTAGTTGGTCAAGTAGTTTTTAGTGATGTTTTTATTTGCCCTTACCACCCTATGGCCCAAATTAAGAGGTTTAGAACAGATAGTTATTTTAGAAAGCCAAAACCTGGTATGTTAATTAAGGCTAGAAACCAATTAAATGTAGACCTTAAAAAAAGTATATTAGTTGGAGATAGGGTTAGTGATATAGTTGCAGGTAATCTTGCCGGTTGTTCTACTGTGCTTTTATCAGGAAACAAGCACAGTGATGAGATGATAAAAACTAATTTAAAATTTACAAAAAAAGATATGATGCCAGACTACAAAGTTGATAGACTTGATGATATTATAAATATAATGGATTTGCTGTCTTGAAAGCCGTTATATTAAGTGGTGGTTATGGTCGTAGACTTGGTAATATAACTAGATTCACTCCCAAGTCTCTAATTAAAATTAAAAATAAAACTTTGTTAGAATGGCAGATCATACAATTAAAAAAATTTGGTATAAGTGAGTTGTTTTTAAACACCCATTTTTTTCACAACCAATTTAAAAAAATTATTAAAAAGCTGAGTTATCTTAGGGTTAAAATAAATTTAAAATATCAAAAAAAATTAAATGGCACAGCGGGCGCAGTAAAGATTTTTGAAAAAAAATTAATTAGAGAAAAATTTTTTTTAGTTATATACGGCGATATTTTATTTAGCGAAAATATTAGAGAATTATTAAATTTTCATAAATCTAGAAATAGTCTTTGTTCGATATATGTACATGAGAGGAATTTTTCAAACTCTATTATAAATTATAGTAAATTTGACGGAAAAATTATATCGTTTTATGAGAGACCTTCTATAGCACAACGAGAAAAGTTGATGTATAGAAAAAATGATAAGATTGGTGTTAATTCTGGAATTTATCTCATGAACTCATCATTATTGAAAAAAATACCATGTAATAAATTTTCAGATTTTCCTGATAATATTTTTCCAGAGTTAGTTAGAAGAAATAAAATTTTCGCATTCAAAATAAAAAAAGATAGGTTTGCACTGGATACCAATGAACGTTTAAATCAGGCAAAAATGAAATTTAACTTTAAAAGAATTTTAAATACAACTAGATGATGAAAAAAAATGAGTAAAAGGTTATGTAGTATTTGTGCAAGAGGTGGCTCAAAAGGGGTTGCTGATAAAAATGTCAGATTAATTGCAGGTAAGCCCTTAATTGTACATACTATTGAGCTAGCCAAAAAAAGTGGCTTATTTGATGATATTGTTATCAGCTCAGATTCACAAAAAATTTTGAATATTGGGGAAAAATTTGGAGCAACTTTTTTAATTAAAAGACCTAAATATCTATCTAATGACAAGTCACCAAAAATACCAGCAATAAAACATTGTTGGAAAAAAACTGAAAAGGTTTTGAAAAAGAAATTTGATTATCTTGTTGATTTAGACGCAACATCTCCTTTGAGAAATTTTTGTGATTTGAAAGGATGTATTGATTTATTTGAGTCTGAAAAAGCCGATAATTTAATTACAGGATGTATAGCAAGAAGGTCTCCTTATTTCAACTTAGTAAAATTAAAGCAAAATAAATATGCAAGTATTTTTAGTAGTTCAAAATTAAGATATGATAGAAGGCAGGATACACCTTCCTGTTTTGACATGAATGCTAGTATATATATATGGTCTAGAGAAGCTTTATTAAATAATAATCAATTATTCAATCAAAAAACCCTTTTTTTTGAAATGCCAGAAGAAAGATCGTATGATATTGATACTGAAATGGATTTTAAAATTGTAGAGATGATTCTGAATGAAAAAAAAATCTAATTCTATCAAAAGAGTTTGTATTGTATCAAGTTCACGTGCAGATTATTGGCTGTTAAAAGATTTAATAAAAAAATTAAAGAATGATAAAAAAGTTAAATTATTGTTTATAGTTACTGGTCAGCATTTATTATCTAAATTTGGAAATACATATAAACAAATTGAAGATGATAATATATTTATAGATGCTAAAATAAAGTGTTTATCTAATTCGGATAGTTCTGTAGGGATTTCCTCATCAATTGCATCAACCTTAAAAAAGTTTGGACAATTTTTTAAGACTAACAACCCAGATTTAGTTATTTTGTTAGGCGATAGATATGAAATTTTGGCAGTTGCAATAGCCTCTGCTATTGCAAAATTACCAATAGCTCATATTCATGGGGGTGAATTGACGCAGGGTGCAGTTGATGATGCATTCAGGCACTCAATTACGAAAATGTCCCATATTCATTTTGTAGCAGCAACAGAATATAGAAACCGTGTTATACAGCTTGGAGAGCAACCTAAAAATGTTCATCTCATAGGTTCTCTGGGAGTTGAACAAATTAGTAAAATCAAATTTTTAACAAAAAATCAATTATTAAAAAAATTTAAAATAAAGCTAAATGACCGAAATTTAATAGTTACTTTTCATCCAGTAACTCTAGAAATTGATGATTCTGAAAAACAAATTGAACAATTGATAAATGTTTTATCTAAACTCAAAAAGACCACTATTTTATTTACTATGCCTAATGCTGATGTTGACAATGAAATAATTATAAAGAAAATTAAATTATTTAAAAAAAATAATATTAACGTTCATTTTTTTGAAAATTTAGGACAAATAAATTATTTTTCAATAATTAGAATATTTGACGGTGTAGTTGGAAATTCATCAAGTGGTTTGATTGAAGTTCCTTCCTTTAAAAAGGGAACAATAAATATTGGAGATAGACAAAAAGGACGCCTATTAGCCTCTAGTGTAATAAATTGTAATGCTGATGAAAAATCTATTAGCAAAGCAATTAAGAAACTTTATTCAGAAGATTTTCAAAAAGCTCTACCATATACTAAAAATCCATACCAATGTTATAGACCGGTAAATAAAATTCTTTCAGTAATCAAAAAAACCAAATTGGACAATTTAATAAAAAAAGAATTTTATGATGTTAAAATTAAGAACTAATTTTTTCTAACCAATTTGATAGATCTTTATACCCACTTATAATGTCAACGCCATTTCTATTACTATCATTTTTAAATACATAATTGAGTGGATCGTAATAAATACTTTCTTTATTCATATTTTTTGCAATGAACGGTACAGAAGTGAATGGACTACCAATAATGGCATATGCATTCTTAATCAATTCTTCTGCGTTAAGCTCAGGGTTAAGTAAATTAAAACATTTATATTTTAACAAGCTTTTTAAAAATTCTTTGTAAGAACTATCTTCTTCATCAAAAAGGATTCTTTTCCTTTTTAGATATACTTGATAACCATATTTTTCAGATAAAATTACAATATCTGTAAAAAATTTTTTAAATAGTGATTTGTTGTAATATATATATTCAGCGTGGGCTGAAAAACCAACAGATTGTATATATTTTGATAGTTTTTGAGGCTCAATGTCAAATACCAAAATACTCTTTTTCAATAGAGTAACTGTTTGAGTATTTGAAGAATTAAAAGGAATATTATTTTCCACAAATATTTTAGGTTGATTAATACAATACTTTTTTATTTCTTTTTTATGATTTTGTGACCAGACGATGCACTCAGGCCACGTAAAAGGATAATAATCAAAACTATTATCATTCACACCAAATGGAGATTGTAAAGTTGCAGTAATACTTGAAAAGTATAATGATATTCTTGCCCCTTTTTTTTCAGCTATGTAAGTCCAAAAAGGTCTATAGATTGTCCAAGTATAGTGGAATAAGTAATGACCTGCAATTTTTTCGTGACCTAGAAATATTGTGCATTTAAACAATGTCTGTTCAGCCAACATTATTGCATTTCCGGTGTTGCCAAATAACAAATATCCAATGCTCAATAATAAATCGACAATATAATTTATAATGAACTTAATAAGATTTATTTTGGATCCAACAAAAAGTTTAGGGTCTCCATTTTTGTTAATCTTTATACCATTAAATAATAATTTATTTTTTACATTTAAATTAGAGGATATAATGTCTAGGTCTCTAAGATTATGCTTCCAATTGATATACCAGTTAGTAATATTTTTTGTTTTATTTTCTTCCGTTGGAAGACAACCTTCTATTAAATCAAAAAAAAAGGCAGTTTTTTTTTGAGATTTATACAAATTTTTACTTTTCAAATTGTTTAACAGTATAAAATATAATAATGAAAATGATTTAATTATTCTATTCAATGCAAACAAAATCATATTAATATTGTAAAGGTAGTTTAATTTAGAGCTATTAATATTTGCTTGTCTTTGCCATTCTTTGGGAATTGTAAATCCGACAGTTTTTTTTCCACCAACCATCATCAAATAATTAAAATGAAATTTTCTAACTAAAAATTGAATTAAATATTGTCTGAGAATTATTTCAAATTTTATTGAAATATTATTTTCAGAAAACAATGATACTGGTTTGAAATATATACTTTTTATGGTTGTGTGATGTATATTGTTATGAAGTAACCTTATATTAGAAAGTTTTCTATTTTTAACTAGCTTTCTATAACCTTTGATAGCGTAAAAAAAGTTTTTGCGTTTAATTTTTAAAAAATATGTTTTTACCATTATACATTTACCTTATAAAAATATATTTTAAGATTGGTAAAATGTTTAATTAATTTTCTTTTTTATAAGCTATAAAATCAACATGTCTAACCCCACAAGCACCTTTGAATAAAATGGATGCTTGTTTAATGTATTTTAAAACATCCTCTTTATTGCCAGTATTTACGATATCTATAAATTCTCTGGTCTCCTTGAGAAACATTTTAATTTTTTTCTTAATGGGTAACAAAAAATCAACTTTACTAATACTTTCGACTAAATCATTTGAAATATTATTAAATTTATTTGAATCCAATATTGAATTACTATTAAAATTTGACAATAGACCTGACAGACTTTTCAAATTTATGGCTGTTTGTTCCATTATATTATTAAATTCTGCAATAAATACTTGATCCTCAGATGTTTGCATCATCCACACTATTTCAGAAATTGAAAATAAATTATGCATTAAATATGGATCAAATTTATTAATATGAAGAAGTGAGTTACCTAAAATATTAGGAATAACATTTGGATAACTTGAATAGAAAGATAAGCCTGCATCTTTTATCCAATCCCTAACTTCCTCCACTGACGGATCATCTTGGCTTTGAATAACCCAACGATCAAAGATGATTGCTCTTCTTGTTCTTGGAATAGTTTTTTCACTTCTATCAATATCTTCTTTGAAAAAATATTCAGATATATCTACCATTTCATCCGGTGTTTTAGCAAATTTATAAACTGCAAATCTTTGTAGCATATTCTGAAATCCGCCAGCCTTGTTTGGATCACCAAAAATTAAATAACCACCTGGTTTTAAGAAAGTTGATATATGTTGAAATGCAAGCTCCTTAGCTGCAGTATGTGATAATACACCCCTACAATGAACAATATCATATTTTGTGTTATCTTTTGGTTTATAATCAAATATAGAAGATAAAACAAATTTATGATTTTCTGGTTTCAGAGCATACTTTTGAAAAACTTTTTTTGATATATTTTGTGACTTAATGTTCATTTCCACAAGAGTACAATTTGCACCCCAGTTTGCTAAATATATAGTATTTTCTCCAGTTCCAGCGCCAAAATCAATTAAATCGACACCATTAAACATGTTTTTTGGAAATTTAAAATGATCTCTATAAAAGTATTCAGCAGATTTTACGTAACTATCAAATGTAGCCTTATCTTTGTGTGAAAAATAAATTGAAGGTATTTCTTCTTGAAATGTGGCTAATGTTTCATTTTCTGTTTTTTTCATCAAGTCTGACTTTACAATTGTGTTAATCAATTTTCTCTCCATTAGATTTTTACCAAGTAAGAATTCTTAAAATTAATAATAAATTAAAGTAAAGAAGCGTCCAATCTAGAAAATATTAAATTTTTATTATTATGTTCAATGTTATCTGATTTTTCAACTATAGCACTGAAGCCACATTTTATTTGTAATTCATTAAGAACTTTGAAAGTAGATTTATTATAAGAATTAAGAGGATGTGACATACTTTTAGGTTTTTTTCCAGTAATTTTTTTCAAAAAATTAAAATTAGTTTTATATTCAGTAAATTGTTCCTTTGCATTTAACAATGATATTTGAAAAGGATGATTATGCGAATGCAAACCAATTTCATGCCCGTTTTCTGATAGAAATCTTAAATCTTTTTCGTTCATCCATAAATTAAGTGCTAACTTATCAAGATTAATATTTTTTGATAATGAGATTTCGTCAATAACATTATTAAACTCTGATGAGTTTAGTAAATTATTTCTTAGGTATCTATATTTAATATCTTCTTCAGAGTAAAATGGATATAAAATTTTAAATCTTGATAAATAAAATTTGAATTTTTTATTTTGCAAAAGCTTTTCATCTGAAAGACCGGATACCTTTTGAAAAATTGGAAGAAAATTTTTGATATTTTCATATTCATAAGTAATAAGGTAGTTGGCAATTTCATTTCTATCATAAAAACCAGAAAAAGTTTTTGTAAAAATAAACCAAAATCCTTTAATGTTAAACTCTTCTAGTATTGGCAACGCAATTTCATGTTGACATTTTAATCCATCATCAAATGTAATGCATAGTTTATTACTTTTGTGGTTTTGCTCATTATTAATATTGTACCATTCTGCAGGTGTTAAAAAATTTAAAGGATCTAACTTAATTATTAAATTTCGTAAATCTTTATCCGAAATAGAGCCTTGTCCTTTGGGTTTGTCTCCATTTTTATGAATACGGTGAAACATAATCCCACACGGAAAACCATTTAAACTTGACAATCTCTTAATCAAAATAGCTCTCAAGTTTGCTTTCTCTTACTGTATCAAGAGTAGCACAATGTATTCCTCCTCCTTGAGTGTAAATGTGTCTCATTCTAATGGGAATAACAGTAAATTTTAATTTTTCGAGAAGATTAATCAGACTTTTCTGTCTTTCATCTACAATTACAGTCGAAGGATCTAGAGAAAGAAAATTCATACCTACCCATGGCGAAGACATGTCATGTAAGTTTGAGTTAAAACCTAATGCAAACAATTTCTTGCCTATAGGATCTCTTATCTCTTTTTGAAATTTTAATTCATTTTCAGAGGTTGGAGCAACATCTCCAAAATAAATTTTATCCCACTTATCGAATATTTTAGGACAATTTTTAGGGCCAACTCTTTTATCATTAACCATTATTAAACCAGGACGTAGTGCCAGCAAAGTAGAATCAATATGACTTGACCGATATATTTCACTTGTAATATGAATGTTATATTCAGGTTCTAAAATTGACTTTAGCCAATTTGCTGCTTTTAAGTTACCCGAAGAAGATAAAAGAAAAAGTAGATCTTTTCCTAACCTTAAAGTGTTCGCTGCCTCAAAAAGTATCTCTTTTTCAGACAGTTTATGTAGTTTTTCAATTCTACCATTAGTAAGTTCCTTATGTTTTAAATCTTCATCAGTAAGTATTCTTTCACTTTCATCCCTAAAATAAGGTGATAAAGCTTCATAATCCAAAACTGGTTTAGGGGCGGCTATCCATTTAAATCCCTTTTCAAAATATTCATACCAAATATCATAAAACGCTGTTGTTTCATAATATCTTGATGGTAAAAAAGATGGGCTTTCAATAACATAATTTCCTACTACCAAATTTAGATCTCTTGCATTATAAGCATTATTACTATTTGCAATCCAATCAGGTGTTCCAAAAAATACTTTTTGGTCAAGCACCTTAGGTCTATGAACAACAGCGCCAAATTTTCTTATGACATTTGCTAAATTATCTAGATCTTCTTCAACTTCGTCATAAAACCAGTCTGGACATGCTTGTTTAGCTAACTGGTTTGCCTCTTCAATGATTTTTTGCTTCAGTTTTTCTTTTTTAAACCAGGATAAGGTTGCGGTTGATCCCTTAGAAGTCCCTACGATGACTTCTTTTAAGGTATCCCATTCGTTGTGTGAGTTTATTTTTCCAGATTGAAATAATGACATATTTACTCTAAATTTGGTACAACTTATTTTAGAAATATATTTGAGTCAACTTTATTTTTGACACTAATTTAATTTGGATTCTAAATTTCTATTAATTGATCTTTCTCAAAGTTTTTAATAGCTTTCATTCCAATAATTTTATTCCACAACATTGGGTTTATACCAGTTCCTGGTCTTTTTGTTGAAATATTCTCTTCATTTAAAATTTCCCCTTCAGCAATATCAACTTTGGCTACAATAGATTTTCTTACAATCTTTATATTTTTAATTTCAGATTCACACGGTTCTTTTTCAAATTTTATAAGCATTTTTTCGAGATTTTTAATTTGTAATACCATTTCTTTGAATTCTTTGGGTTCTAGTGATGCTTTATGATCAGGTCCAGTTAAGTTTTTATCTAAAGTAAAATGTTTTTCAATGATTGATGCTCCTAATATTACTGAACTAACAGGAGCTAAAATACCCTCAGAGTGATCAGAAAAACCAACTGCCACGTTTAGTTTATCTTGTAAAGTTTTTATACAATTTAAATTTACATCAGATATTTTACAGGGATATTCACTGGTACAATGTAAAACAGTTATCATTTCCTTATTATAATTTTTATCATAGAATATTTCTAAGGCGTCTTGTATTTCTTTTAAATAACTCATTCCTGTAGATAAAACGATAGGTTTTTTTGTTTCAGCAATTTTAGAAAGAAAAGGATAATTAGTAATTTCACCAGAAGGGATTTTCCAAAAATCCATGTTAAAATCTGATAGAATTTCGATAGATTTTATATCGAATGGAGAGGATAAAAACTTGATTTGATGCTTATCGCAGTATTTTTTCAAATCATCAAATTGAAATTTTTCGAATTGTAATCCTTGTAGCATTTCGAATTGGCTTTTTCCAAACGACGTATTTTTTTTTTGATATGATGCTTTTAAAGCATACTTTGTAACTAAATCTTCAGTTTGAAATGTTTGAAATTTAACATAATCTGCGCCACATCTTTTTGCTTTTAGAATTAGTTTTTTTGCTATATTAATATCACCATTATGATTAACTCCAACCTCTGCAATTATTTTTGTTTTTTTCATCAGGATTATCTCAATGTTAAAAAATCTATTTTTAGATATAAATCTTACATAAATGTATATAATAGTTTGTAATGTTTAAATAATTTTTTTTATTTAATCTTAAAAATTATAGGATTTTCTCATGAAATTTTTATATAGACCAGATATTGACGGATTAAGAGCATTTGCTGTCATAATTGTGATTTTGTATCATTCAGAATTATTTTTTTTAAATACACAGTTTTTTAAAGGTGGTTTCATAGGAGTTGATATTTTTTTTGTTATCTCTGGATATCTTATTTCTTCAATAATTTTAAGGGAAAAATCAAAAGAAAATGGCTTCTTATTTAGTAATTTTTATGAACGAAGAGCAAGAAGAATTTTACCAGTACTATTTTGTTTATTAATAGTAACTTTATTAATGGCTTTTTTTGTATTTCCTCCTACGTTCTCTTCGCAAGTTGCTGAATCTATTCTATACACATTGGGTTTCAGTTCAAATATTTTTTTTTGGTTGCAAAGCCAAGTTTATGGTGCAGCTAATGGTTTTGGAATTCCTCTTTTACATACTTGGTCTTTGTCAGTTGAAGAACAGTTTTATTTGATTTTTCCAATTTTTTTTATTTTTTCGCTTAAGTATTACCCAAATAAATTAATTCAAATATTATTTTTTTTGATAATTGCTAATCTCTTTATAATTCAGTTTGGTGGAAATTTTAACTTGTCATATCCTTATATCAATGAAGAGTTAAAATTTGAGGCGCCTACTTTTTTATCAAGTTTCATGATGACATTTTCTCGACCGTGGGAGTTGCTAACAGGAGTTTTATTAGCATTGTTAGAAAATAAATATGGCAGATTTAATGGTAATAAACTTTTATCTAATGTCATTTCAATTTTATCAATATTATTTATCTTATACGCAATAATAATTTTTGAGGATAATATAATGTATCCTTCATATTACACGTTAATACCTGTAATAGGGACTGCATTTCTTATATTTTTTTGTGACGAAAATAACATCATTACAAAAATTTTTTCAAACAAAATCTTAGTCAAAATAGGTCTTATATCTTATTCATTATATTTGTGGCATTATATTATTTTTGTTTTTTACAGACACTATTTCATTACTGACGTTGTTGAGCATAAATTACTTTTGATTTTTTTATCTTTTATAATATCAATCCTTTCCTTTCGATATATTGAACGACCTTTTAGAAATTTTGAAATTGTAAATAGCAAAATGTTTTATAAGTTAACGTTATTTTTTTCAATAATTTTGATAGGATCTTCACTAATTTTAATAAATAAACAGGGATTTCAAAATAAATTAGAAAACAAATTCACAGTCTCTGGCATAAAAATTGATAATGGTTTACTTGACTCATTTGTTCAAGAATACTTTAAAAGTATCGGAAATGGCGTTTTCTCTTCAAATTCAAATAAGATTTTGATTTTTGGAAATTCATTTGGAAAAGATTTTTATATATCGTTCAAATTGAATAAAAACCTATACGGTAGAAATGAGTTTGCTTATATTGATAAGCAAGTTTATTGCTTAAAAGATTTTTTATCTAACAACAAAAATAAATTTAAAGGTTGTGATTTGAGTAATGAACAAAAAGATCTTTTAATGAAGTCAGAAACAATTATTTTATCAACAAGGTGGTTAGAAAAAGATTTGATAAATTTAAAAGAAATAATTGATCACATAAAAAAATTGAATAAAGAAATAATTATAATTTCTAATCGACCAGAATATAAAACAATTTATCAGTACACTTTAATAGACAAATTCTTGCTTGAAAATAAAAAAATACCGAGTAATGAAGAAAGAAATCAATTAGAAAAATCATATTTTAAAATTTATAAAAATAATAAAACTATCAGTAAAATTAACAAAGATCTTCAAAAAATAGCTATTAAAAACTCTGTAAAAATTATTGATATTGAAAAACTTTTTTGTTCTGAATTTGATAGAAAATGTAAAATTTTAGATGATAATAATAAAAAAATATATCTAGATTTTGGTCATTTAACACTTAATGGTTCAAAATTTTTGGGAAAAATGATTTTTAATAAAAGTTTGTTAAAATAGTCTATTTGAAGAGATTAGCTTAATCAATTATACTTTTGTTTTTTATCGTTTGAAGATTTTTAGGAGTTCCTATATCAATCCAATTTTCGTGGAGTGGGAAAATTACAGTTTTCTTTTTCTTTGATTTATATCGTTTAAATATTTCTGGCATTGTAATATTTTCTCTTGGTTTTACAAGTGTAATAGCCGAGTTATCAAGAACATATATCCCAGCATTAACATTAGTCTTCCAAATCGGCTTTTCATCAAACTCAATCAAATCAACTCCATCTGATTTTATTACACCAAATGGATGTTGAATTTTATGTTCAATCACAGCCATTGTTGCATTAGCAGAAACAGATTGATGGAAATCTAAAATAGTTTTATAACCAATTTTAGAAATCAAATCCCCGTTAGTTACTACAATTGGTGTGTTCAGTTTAGGTAATAGTTGAAGGCATCCTGCAGTTCCTAATGGTGTTGTTTCCTTTAAATATGTAATTTTTACATTAAAATTTTCTCCAGTACCAAAATAATCTTCTATCATATGGCTTAGAAAATATGTGGAAATGAAAATATTAAAAAAACCATCCTTAGACGCTTTCTCAATTATATGTTGTAAAATCGGTTTACCCTTTATTTTTAACATTGGTTTAGGACAATTTTTTGTCAATCTTCCTAATCTAGTTCCTAATCCACCAGCCATAATTAAAAAGGGTACATTAACTTTTTCTAGTTGCAAAAAGTTACTTAGTAAGTGGCAACCAATTAATAAATCCTTATTATCAATTATGGGAATTGCTTTATAACCATAGTTATTAAATAAATTTCTTAATTCTCTTTTTGAGGCATCTTTATTTACGGTCTTTGGTTTTAAATTAGCAACCGATATAATTTTATCTTCCAATCTGAGTCCATTAGCAAATCCTTTTCTAATATCCCCGTCTGTAACAGTTGCAACAAGTTTGTTGTTTTCATCAACAATTAGAACAATTTGTAGTCCAGATAAATTTAAATTATTTATAACTTCAGAAGTGATTACGTTAGTTGGTAATATTATTTTTTTTACATGTTCCAACATTAAAAATTCTGTTTAAATTATTTTTTCTAATTTAATTGTTAATTTAACCAATATATATATAAATACTCTAATAACAAACTGTAATTTTTTAAAGATTAAAAATTTAAGTTTTTTGATTTAAGGCGTAAATATGGATTTAGAAATAAAAGATAAAGTTGCTTTGATTATAGGTGCAAGTAAAAACATTGGTAAGTCAATTGCCTTAAAGTTAGCTGAAGAATGTGGGTTTGTGTGTATAGTTGCTAGAGATAAAAAATCACTAGAGCAAGTTGTAGATGAAATGCCATTAGATAAAAACAAAAAATGTTTTGTCGTTCAAGATATGCAGAAGGAAAACGGACCACAAAGATTAATTAAAAAATTAGAGAAAAAGAATATTGAGCCCGATATAATAATTCATAATATGGGAGGGTCACTAGGTATAGTAGATCCTTTTTGTTCTAGATCAGAATTAAAACAAGTTTGGGAGTATAATCTAGGTATATCTCATGAAATTAACATACATTTCATACCAATAATGATGAAGAAGAGTTGGGGTAGATGCATTCATATATCAACATTAGCAGTCAAATCTAATACAGGTAATCTTGCATACGCTTCATCAAAGCATGCTCTTGAAGGATATGTTAAAACTTTTAGTAAGGCAGTTTCTAAACATGATGTAATTATATGTGCTGTAGCTCCTGGTTTGGTTGATCTTGAAGGAAGGTATTTTAATAGATTAAAAAAATCCAATCCACAAAAGTTAAAAAAATATTTTGACGAACATTTACCCATTAGAAGAATGCTTAGGCCAGACGAAATAGGTTCTTTGGTGACTTTCTTGTGTTCTAAAAAATCAAGTTATATGCCAGGATCTATTGTAGAAATAAATGGAGGAGGTTTGTAGTGACAAACTTTAAAGATGGATATCAAGTATTTAATGCTACAAATGAAAATACCCTTAATGAAATAATAAATAAAGTTAAGGAATTATTCATAAAAAACTTTCATATTGATGAAAAAGACAGAGATATTTTTAATGATTTTCATAAAATTTTACCAAAAATTTCGCCAGCTGAATTGAACGAAAAAAGAACCAAGATTATCAAAGAACTTAACGAAAGTTTAGATTGTGGAAAATTACTATTTGAAGCATTCAAAGATATAATAATAAAACTAATAGGCCCTGATATACTCGTACAAAAAAATTGTAATTTAGTCATCCAACCTCCCCAAGATCCAAATCCTTCTGAACTTCATCGTGATGCTCCTGCTAACTCACCATATGAAATTGTTCTTTGGGTCCCACTTGTTAATTGCTATAAAACTAAAGCAATGTATATTGTTAATTATAAAAAAACATCTGAAGTTTATAATGAATTTTTACAAACAGATGATTGGGAGAGTTTTGAAAAAGAAGCAATAAGATCGTCAAAACATATAAATGTAAAAGTTAATCAAGGATTGATTTTTTCGGCAGCTGTTTTACATGGTTCAAATATTAATCAAGAGAATGAAACAAGAATATCACTAAATATTCGTTTTAAAAGCCTGTTTTCTCCGAGTGGTCTTAAAAATCAGATGCAATATTTTAAACTGCTACAAGTTTCAGATCTAGTTAAAATTGGTGCAGATTTGGAAGCAAAAACATTACTAAAATAACATGAAAAATTTTTATTCTTGTATAGATCCCAAAATGGAAACACCTCAGGCTGAACAGCATTATTTAATAAACAAAACTGCTTCATTACATAATGGTAAAATAGTTTTTTATGGTAATGAAGATTTATTATCATACAAGACACAACCATTCATTCTAGTTAAATTAAAAAGAACACCTAACTTAGATGGTGTTATTTTTTTTACTATCAATCAATTTTGTTATAATGAAATTTTTAATTTAAAAAAACTATATGAGATTATTGATTTAAATTTAAATATCTATTTTGCAAGAGAAGCTATTTTTTTTTCAAGTAAAGAAGATATTAAAAATAAATTTGTTGAATTAAGTGCTTATTTTAATAGTTTCAAAATGCGTGAAAAAAAAATAATTTTACAGGTTTAATATATATTCTTATCTTGGAGTAACATATGCGTTTAGTTGTAATTGGACATACGGGATTCATAGGCAAAGAAATATGTAAGATATTAAATAATAAAAACCAAAAATATATTGGTATTTCAACAAAAGAAATAAATTTATTATTTAAAAAAAATATAAAATCTCTTTCGGAATTTTTTAATAAAGACACAAAAGTCATTTTTTGTTCAGGGATAAAAAGACAATTAGGTGATAATTTAATAAACTTTAAAAAAAATAATGATTTAATTATAAACTTTATTGAAGCTTGTAAAATTAATTCCCCAAAATCAATTATTTTTCTGAGTTCAGCAGCAGTTTACGGTGAAGAAGAAATTTTTAAAGAAAAAATCACAGAAAAATCTAGTGTCCGTACTAATAGTTTTTATGGTTTGTCTAAATTTTGTTGTGAGCAATTTTTAACAAAATTTTGTGATGAAAATAATATTATTCTTACTATATTAAGGCCACCCTTGTTATATGGAATAGGTGACACATCTCAAGGTTATGGACCCACACAATTTTGTTTCAAAGCTTCTCAAAAACAGGAAATTGTTTTGTGGGGAGATGGATGTGAACTTAGGGAATTTATATTTGTAAATGACCTTGCAGAGATCGTAATACTAATGTTAAAAAATGAAAAATCATGCCTATTAAATACTGTAAGTGGAATTAGTAAAAGTTTTCGAAGTATAATAGAAATTTTACAAAAACTTGAAACAGATGAATTAGATGTAATCTATAAAGAAAGAACAAAAATGAAAACTGATCATATTTTTGACAATAGTTCTTTGGTAAATCATTTGCCGAATTTTGTTTTTACTGACATTAACGATGGTATTTACACTTTGTATAATGAAATTTTATCTAAAAGAGGTAATTATGAATGCCAAATCAGATAAAATAGTTTCTTTTAATCTTGGAAAACAACCAATTAATAACAGGTTTTTAAAAAATAAATCAGATATATCGCCATCATTTAAGGTTGAAATAATTGTTGACCAAAAAAATAATATTTTAAAACTTGCTTCACCTTTCCCTGTAGATCAAATTAAACCACAATATAATTGGATAACTTGCTACGAACCAGAGGCGCATTTAGATGATCTAATAAAAATTATTGTCTCTATAAAAGAAATTGATCACAACACAATTTTTTCTGGTTTTAGTTTTAAAGACGATACATGTTTGAGAAGATTAAATGATAAAGGATATAAAAATACATGGACAATTGACCCGAAACTAGATTTAGGTATCAAAGATGAGCTAGCTAATATTGAAACTTTCCAAGAAAAATTTACCAATGAAAAAGCTAATCAGATTGTCAACAAAAGAAAAAAAGCTGATGTACTATTTGTCAGACATGTTATTGAACATGCATATGATATAAATGAATTTGTTTTGTCTCTAAAAACACTAATAAAAGATGATGGTCTAATTGTTTTTGAAATACCTGATTGTTTGGAATCTTTGCAAAATGGTAATTGTAGTATGGTTTGGGAAGAACATATATATTACTTTACAGAAGAGACATTTTTTAATTTTTTAAAGAAAAAGGGATTTGAAATAATTTTTTCAAAAAGTTGGTATTATAGTATGGAAAATTCTATAGTTGCTATAGTAAAGAAGGCAAGCAGTAATGATATTGAATTTAATCAAAATTTATATAATAGAAATGTGGAGCTATTAAAAAATTACAAAAGTAAAATCCTAGTACAAAAAAAAATAATTAAAAACAAGTTAAGTTTGTTTAGAGAAAAACATGGATCTATTGCAATGTTTGGGGCAGGTCATTTGACAATTACTTTTATTTCAATTTATGAATTAACAAGTTTAATTGACTTTGTAATTGATGATAACCCTAATAAGGAGAACATGTTTCTTCCTTGTGGAGGAATACCAATTTATTCATCAAACAAACTATTGCAAACTGATACTAAACTTTGTCTTCTTGGTTTAAACCCTGACCATCATGAAAAAATATCTAATAAACTTGAAAAATTATCAGATAAAAATCTAATAATAGGATCTATATTCCCTGAATCAAAAACTTATGTTGAAAAAATATTATGACCAAATTTACATATGAAAATAGTGAAGTCATATATTTTTCTAATTCACCAGTTATTTTGTCTTCTAAAGATTTAATGAATTTAAAAAAAAAGGCTAGTTTAAATTCTTCAAAAAAAATTCGAATATGCTCACATTTAGACAAAAAAGATAACTTACATGAAATGTTTATTGTCCATCACAAAGACGCTTATGTAAGACCACATCGTCATATAGGAAAATCTGAATCAATGTATATAATTGAAGGTGAGGTAGATTTAATTCTATTTCACGACAATGGTTCAATTAAAGATGTGATTGAAATGGGTGATTTTTCAAGCAAAAAAATTATATATCACAGATTAAATCAACCAATCTTTCATACATTATTTATTAAATCTGAGTATTTAGTCTTTCATGAAGTAACTGAAGGTCCATTTGATAGATCTAGAACTGAATTTCCTGATTGGGCACCAATTAATGAAAGTACTAACATTAAACAATTTATAAAAAATTCACAAAAAAACTATCGATAAAAAAATGATTATTAATAAAGAAGAGGTCATAATTAAAACGCAATGTAGAATTTGTAACACCAGCGAATTTGATAAAATATTAAAATTAAGAGACACACCCTTAGAAGATCAATATTTAAAAACAAATATTGAACAAAAAACTTATCCTTTAACTTTATTAAAATGTCAAAATTGTGAATATATATTTTTGAAGGAAGTAGTTAGCCCTCAGATAAGTTACTCTGAATATTTATATGAAAGTAAAGTAACGAATGGACTTGATATACATTACGACCAGTATATCAGTAATATTATTAAAAAATATAAAATTCCAAAAAAATCATTGGCAGTAGACTTAGGAAGTAATGATGGGTTGATGCTCTCCTTGTTTAAAAAAAATAAATTGATACCTCTTGGAGTAGAGCCTGCAAAAGAAATAGCTTCAAGGGCTAATTCAATAGGTTTAACAACAATAAATAGTTTTTTTGGAAATGCCACTTCCAATTTTATTATCAAAAATTATTCAAGATCAATGTTAATTACTGCAAATTATATGTTTGCGAATATTGATAACTTAGATGAATTTCTACATAATGTTGTGAAAATTTTACATAAGAAAGGAGTTTTTATTATTCAAACTGGATATCATCCAGATCAATTTAAAAAAAATATGTTTGATTATATATATCACGAACACTTTTCTTACTTTTGTTTAAATACTTTAGATAAAATTTTAAAAAAGTATGATCTAAAAGTTGTTGATGCAGAAAGAATTTCACCTAAGGGCGGGTCTTTGAGAGTTGTATGTGTTCATAAACACAATAGTAAAAGAATATCAAACAGTTATTTTAATTTGTTAGAATACGAAAAAAAAGGAAACTTTAATGCTAAAAGTTATTTTGAAAAACTTAGAGATAATATTGATAAAGAAAAGTTGGCTTTAACCAAAATTTTAAGTCTAGCAAAAAAGCAAGAAAAAACCATTGTTGGCTTTGGAGCCAGTCATAGTACAACTACCTTAATGTACGAATTTGAATTACACAAATTTATAGATTATGTAGTTGATGATAATGAATCTAAACAAAATACATTTACACCAGGTATAAATATTCCTGTATTTAATACAAAAAAAATACACAAAGAAAAACCTGATTTAGTTATAATATTGGCATGGCAACATCGAAGCGTAATTTTAGATAAACATAAAAATTATTTAGACAAAGGTGGGGTTTTTTTACTCCCTTTACCTTCACTTAAAGTTAAAAAAACATAATAGGACAAAAAATGATACCTTGGTGGAAAATATCTTTTCAAGATGATGAATTAAAAAGAGTAATAAAATCATTTAAAAATCAAAATATAAGCCAAGGTAGCGTAACAAGGCAATTTGAAGAAGATCTAGAAGAATATCTATCAATAGAAAATGTAATTGCAGTTTCTAGTGGGAGTGCGGCTTTATTAGTTGCTTTAATGGCAATTGATATACAGCCAGAAGATGAAGTCATAATTCCTGATCGAACATGGATAGCAACAGCACATGCAGTAAAAATTCTAGGTGCTAAACCCATAGTATGTGAAGTAGAAAAAGAGGTTCCTCTAATAAAAATAAGTGAAATAGAGAGTCATATAACAAGTAAAACCAAAGCAATTATTCCTGTTCATTTGAATGGCAGGGATGCAAACATTAATCAAATAAATAAAGTTGCAAAAAAAAATAATTTATTTGTAATTGAAGATGCAGCACAGGCTTTGGGTTCAAAAAATCAAACTGGGTTCTTGGGAACTCAATCAGATATTGGTTGTTTTTCATTTTCTGTTGCAAAAACTATTTCTACTGGTCAAGGAGGGATAGTGGTTACAAGAGATAAAAATCTTGCAAAAAAAATTAGGAACATTCGAACTCATGGAGTTGAAAACATAAAAGATCCCAAAAAGTGGATTTTACCTGGCTTCAATTTTCGATTTACAGACTTACTTGCATCAATAGGTATTGAACAATTAAAAAGGATAGATAATGCAATTTTAAATTCTAAAAACATTTATAAAAAGTATTCAGAAGGTATAAAAAATAATTCTTTTTCTTTAATAAAAGTTGATGTTGAAAATGGAGAAGTGCCTGTATATGTAGAATATATAGTTAATAACAGAGATAATCTCATTAAAAAATTGTTCGATAGTGATATTGAGACAAGGCCTTTTTATCCAAGCATTCACGAAGCAGAATATATTTCATCAAAAGAATTAAATTTTACAAATTCTCTAAATTTTTCCTATAAAGGAATTTATCTACCAGCTGGACCTGATCAGTCAATTGATGACATTAAATTTTGTATAGAAACTATTGAAACAAAAAAACTTTTTGTTTGAAATTGACTATAACTTGTTAATGATTTACTTATTAACTTAATGTATAGGTATAAAGTGTGAAAGCAAAAAAAATGTTTGATTATAAACCAATGGAATTCCCTGAAATACTTAGGCTTGAACTAACTAATACATGTAATATGCAATGTCCTCATTGTAGACACCATGCGCCTGAAAAGAAAAAACCAGAAAATTATCCTGAATACTACAAAGTAACTTCTCACATGACAGAAGAACAAGTTGCTCTAATTTTAGACGAAGCAAAGAAATATAAGCCTTCAGTCACACTCAATGTGGCAAACGAGCCAACCGTAGCTCCAACCTTTAAATTTGCATGTACTAAAGTTAAAGAAAATGGAATGTCTGGTACTTTTAACACTAATGGTCTATTATTAAATGATGATTTATGTAATTTTTTAGTAGATATAGAATTTGATTCTGTAAATATTAGTATTGATGCAACAACACCTGAGACACTAAAAATGGCGAGGGGAATAACTGCAATAAACAGATTAATAAACAACGTAGAAAGACTTTTAAAGATAAGAGGTGAAAAACTTTATCCAAGAGTTGGTGTGACATTTGTTGTAATGCCCTATAACGAAAAAGAAATAGATGATTTCTTGAGTTTTTGGAAAGAGAGAGTTGATGTAATTAGGTTTACTGGGTACATAACGGATGGCAAACCTGACTCAACTGTTTTACCGGGTGTAGAACCATATAAGATTCCACCAAGAATTCCTTGTAAACAAATTTTTAAAGATATTGTTATAAGAGCAAATGGTGATGTAACTCCATGCGTAATTACTTCAGAGGCACCAGATTATACATCTATGGGTAATATTTTCAAAGATGGTGGTGTAAAAGCTGTTTGGGATGGTAGTATTTTTAAACAATGGAGAGATTATCATAATGAAGGTTGTTGGAATGGTATTTCTTATTGTAAAGGTTGTGATTATTGGCTTGATTCTTTCGAAATAAAAGAAAAAGAAGAAGATGGTTTTGTTATTAGATCTCCATCTCCGTACACTGTTTTTTTTAATGTCAAAGAAAAGATGAATAACTGGGACAAAACAAAGCTTATTGAAAGGCAAGGTTTTGGATCTAAAGATAAAAATTCATATATTGGAAGTATGTCTTCATATGATTTAGAAAAATCTGACTCCCCAAGTAATTAGTAAATTAATTTTTTAATCATGGTATTAAATTTACTAGAAAAAATTTTGTTCATTAGAGAATTTGAAAATCTTTTACTTAGTTTGTTTGACAAGGGAAAATTGAATGGCACTACCCATACATGTATAGGTCAAGAAGCTATTCCAGTTGCAGCATTATTAAATACAAAAAAAAATGATTATGTAATATCAAATCACAGAGGTCATGGACATTATTTGGCTTATGGAGGTTGTCCTAAATTATTGTTAGATGAAATTTTAGGAAAAGAAAATGGTCTATGTTCAGGATATGGTGGATCTCAACACCTACATTACAAAAACTTTTTTTCAAATGGAATTTTGGGGGGAATGCAGCCTATTGCATTAGGTTTAGCCCTTGCACTGAAATGCGAAAACAAAAATAGTTTAGTATTTTCTTTTTTGGGAGATGGGGCGCTTGGAGAAGGTGTTGTATATGAGGCGCTTAATATTGTATCACTATGGAAACTTCCTGTCTTATACATTGTTGAGAATAATAAATACGCACAATCTACCTCTATTAAAGACAATATGGCTGGTAGTATCAAAAAGAGGTTTGAGTCCTTTAATATAAATACAGTAGAAATAGAAACAAATGATGTTGAAATCTTAATAAAAAACTTTGAAGAACTAATTTCAAATATAAGGTCGGGTAAAGGACCTGAATGTATAATAATTAATACCTATAGACTTTCAGCACATAGTAAAGGTGATGATGATAGAAATAAAGAAGAAATAGAATTTTGGAAGGGACTTGACCCAATAAAAATTTTGAAAAATAGAATAAATATTCATGAATTCAATACTGTTGAAAAGAAAGTAAATAAATCTATCGAACTGTTAAAACATCAGTGTTTGTGTGAAAAAGTTTACAATAAAGATTTATCTAATGATTATTTAAAAGGTAGACAAGATACTGAGTTGGTCAATTCTCAGCTATACTCTAAGATAAATGAATATGGATCATCATGTCTTAATAACTGTTTAAACGAAATCCTTTCTTCTAATAAAAATGTATACTTGATAGGCGAAGATATAAAAGACCCCTACGGTGGTGCATTTAAAGTTACAAATAAATTATCAACTAAATATCCGGATCAAGTATTTTCTTCTCCAATATCAGAAGCATGTATAGTTGGATTAGGTTCAGGCTTAAGTTTAAAAGGAAAAGTTGCAATAGTAGAAATAATGTTTGGAGATTTTATAACTTTAGCTGTTGATCAAATTGTCAATCATGTAACAAAGTTTGCTCTAATGTATAATTCAAGCTTTGGAGGTAAGTTAATTATTAGGACTCCAATGGGAGGATATAGGGGTTATGGCCCTACACATAGTCAAACGCTAGAAAAGTTATTTTTTGGTGTATTTAATTTAGAAATTTTTGCATTTGATCTCATCCATGATCAAACATCGATATGGAAAAGAATGCTTAGTACTGATAAACCCACAGTTTATATTGAAAATAAATCTTTATATTCAATGAAGACGTATAATATTCAAAATAATAAAAAAGATAATTTAATTTTTAAAAAGTTAGATACAAATAACACCATAACATTAATTTCAATTGTGGATGTTGAGTATTATGATGTATTAATATTTTGTTATGGAGGTATGTCCGAAATAGCTATTGAAACCATCGAAAAATCATTTATTGAAAATGAAATAAAAGTAGGTGTTATTGTTTTTACAAAAATTTATCCAATATCTAATATCGATATCAATATTGTGACACAATTAGGTAATAAAGTAATTTTTCTAGATGAAGCTTATGGAAGTTATTCATGGGGGTCAGAAATAATTGCATCAATTGTTGAAAATGAGGAAAGTAGTTTTAAATTCAAAAGAATTAACGCCAAAAATGGTTTTATACCATCCTCTTTAGAAAAAGAATTGTCAGATCTTCCAAATGTAAAAGACTTAATACTTGAAATAGAAAGAATACATGAAATTTAATCAGATTGTAGTTCCCCATATTAACGTAAATGATACAGAAGTTACATTGATTGAAATTTTCTTCAATGACGAAGATTTTGTAAAAAAAAATCAGTTAACCTGTTTGATTGAAACTACAAAAGCTGCAGTTGAGGTAAGTTCAGACTTTGAAGGTCATATCTTCTACATGGCTAAAAAAGATGAAATATTAAAAATTGGTCAGCCAATTGCCTATATTTTCAACACCTTAAAAGAATTACAAGAATTTAGTATGAATCTTAATGAAAACGTTATTAACAATAAAAAGGTTATTTCTAAGAAGGCATATGTTTTGATGAGAAAACATAATCTAACGGAGGACGACTTTAAAGATATATCAGTAATTTCATATAATTCAGTTATATCTTTACTTAAATCAAAAGAAACACCAAAGCTCAAGAGTAAAATTCTAAGTAAATATAAAGAAAATGATATTTTACTTATTGGAGATTTTAATTCTTGTTTAGTTGCAACAGAAATTTTTCGCGAAAATAATGAATTTAATCCTGTAAATTTTATTTCATATGAAGGTAAAGAAATTGAAGGAGTTTATTCTGCTAATATAAATGACCTAAAATTATTAAAAGATAATGGGCTGAAAAATATTTTTATATGTTTATCAGATTACGAAAAATCAGAACATCTTTTAGATGAAGCCACAAAATTAAACTTTAATTTCCGATCTTGCATTTCAAAAAATGCCTCTATTTCTTTATCTTCGACTATTGGAAAATGCGCTTTAATACAAGGTTTTACATTAATAGGACCTCAAGTGAATATTGGAGATTATTGTAAAATTTTAAATAATGTTTCAATAGCACATCACAGTAAATTAGAAGATTATGTTACTATCGCAGATGGTTCACATATTGGCGGAAATGTATTTATTGAAAAAAACGTTTATATAGGCATTGGTGTTAATGTAAATAGACGAGTAATTATTGGGGCTGGTTCTACAATTATCTCAGGTATAACAGTCATAGATTTTGTAAAGAAGAACTCTGTCATAACAAATAATATAATTTATAAAACATCCAGTCAAAAAATTGATGAATAAAAATAAACTAAAAAGGTTATTAAGCTTTCTATGGGCTTTTCCATTAATGTTAATTTGGAGATATACTTTTTTTATCCATAAATATAGGTTGATTAAAATAAGAAGTGACAGAATAGGACATTTTGCTCCAGATGGAGCTGAACAAATCGCCAGATTAAAATTAGAAAATAATAACAGAAAACTGTTTTGTTTTGATCAAGTAATTTCTAATCATCAATGGGCTATAATGCTTGAAAGAAAGCTGCCTGTATTTAGGTTTTTAACTTACGTTTTTTTTTGGAATGAAAAATTATATAATGATTATAAATTTACAGAAATTGGTACAAAAACTGGTTCAAGAGATATATATAATTTATATTTCAAGACAGATGTAAAAATTAAATTTACTACTAATGAAAATAAAAAAGTCTTTAAATGGCTTGAAAAATTTGGATTTAAAGCACATGAAAAGTTCATATGTCTTTTGGTAAGAGATGATGAATATCTTAAAAAATATTTTAAGGATAAGAATTGGGACTATCATACCTATAGAAATTCAGATATTCAAAATTACAAACGTGGCATAGAATGGCTTATTTCAAAAGGTTTTTGGGTAATTAGGATGGGAAAGTTAAATAGTCAAAAACTTAAAATGAATTCAAAAAAGTTTATTGACTTTTCTTTTGTAAAAGAAAAATCAGACTTAATTGATATTTGGTTGTTTGCAAATTGCCACGGCTGTATTACAACTGGCACTGGTACAGATGCTATATCACATATTTATGAAAAGCCTTGTTTAGGTATAAATTGGTTGCCAGTAATGGGCATTCAGTCATATCACAATATTATATCTTATCCAAAATACTTATATGATAAAAATAAAAATTTATTGAGTATTAAAGAGAGTATTAAATGTAATTTTTATAGTACTGAGGATTTTTCAATGAATGGTATTACAATTAAAGATTTATCACCATTTCAAATAAAAAATGCTTTTGAGGAATTTTATAAATATAAACTAGAAAACCAGAATGTTGAATTAGTCTATAAAGAAAAAAATAAAAATTTTTGGTTGCAAGTTTTAAAATTTGATAAAAGTAAGAAAATTCATCATGAAATACATAAAAAAGCGCTTATAAGCAAAGAATGGATAAATGCTCATTCACATTGAAATAGTAAGTATTGCTATAAAAATTTTAAACCTTTAGATTTGAATTTTTTCCACTCTTCTTGAGTAGGATAGCTAAAATAACTTTTAGGTAATGAATTTTTTTTCAAACTTCTAAATTTTATTTTTTTTGAGTTATAATTTTCTACAACATTCAATACTAATTCATAACTAATGTTAAAACAAAGTTCATATAATTTTGTTAGAGTATCACCAGGAAATATGGGTATGGCGAATTGTTCTAAAATTTCACCCTCATCAATCTTTTTTGTCATGGAATGTATAGTAACTCCAGTATGAGAATGGTTATCTATAAGGCTTCTGAAAACAGGCAGAATCCCAGCATTTGATGGTAATATAGATGAATGTCTATTTATACAAGCTTGAGAAGGGATGTTTATTAGTTCTTCATCTAAAATAAGAGTATTAGATGATATTATAAAATCTGGCTTTAGTCCTCTTACCCAATTTTTAAAATGTATATTATTTATTTTACTTACTACTTTAAAATTTAAATTATATTTTGATGCAACTTGTTCACATGAAGAATAGAAGGGAAAGCCGAAAATTTTTGATAAAATTCCAATTAATTTTATTGAGATAGATTTAACACTTAATCGAAAAATTTGAAAGATACCAATATTTAATACATTTTTTAAAATATGCTCTTGTAATACCCCACCATTTCTTAATTTTATAATTCCAACACCTACAACATTTAAAATTTTTTTTTCTTGGATAATTTTTTGTAGTAACTTTGGGTGATAAAAATTTGTTTCATCTATTATTATAAATACTTTTTTACTCTTTTGTTCTGAAGTATTGAAAATTGATATATTTTTTTCATAAGATTCCGACAAATTTGTAGTTATAAGTTTATTTTTAATTAAGTAAGATTTAAGTTTTGGTGATATAAGAGTGTCTAATTCTTTTAGGCGGTTGCTAGATAAGCAATAATTTCTTAACTGACTTGTTAAGTAGGTCTCTTGAAATTCCCCTATTAACTTAGAAGGATGTAATAATACTTCAACTAACGCAGATTGTTTTACATTATTTATAGCTTGTATACATATTTCAGTATTCATTTTTCCTGTATACAAAACACCAATAAAACTGTCAGGATAAAACAAACCATATTTATTAGCTGTTTTCATATTGAAAATTGAAAAGATTTTTAAAATTAACCACTTAATCAAATTTAAAATATAGCTTCTATTACAATTTGATATTAGGCTTCCATGGATAAAAAATTTTTCATTTGGAATTCTTATATGTTTAACGTTATATTCTTTGGCGATCTTACATACAATATCGAAAATTGTGGGAATAGAACAGCAATGTTGATGACTATTTACATGATCAATGTTTTTAAGGTTTTTATGGGCAATTTTAAATTGGCATCTTAGTTCTGTTTCAACTTGTTTTAAAAATTTTTTATTTAAACTTCTTAGCAACAAACCTAAAAAATTATATTTAAAATCACTATTATTTTTACAGATTAGATTATTTTTAGAGTTATCTTCTATATGTGATTTACCTTCAACTAAGTTCAAATGCAATCCCACGGACAAATTTTTACAATTTGGTATTATATGATTAATTGCATCTAAAAAAAAGGGTCCATTAGTTCTTATACAGGTACTATTTAAAACTCCAAACTTAAAAGCTTTTTCAATTCCCTTATTGAACCCTATTGTTAAACCAAGATCGTCAGCGTGAAATATTATTTTTGATTTGTTCATCATTTTCTTAAATTACTTTGAAACAATAAAAAACATTACTTTTGTTTATTGCAAACTTTAAATGTCCAAATAGTATTCAAAATAAAGTTTAATATTGATACAATTAAAAATAGAATACATTGTGTGATTAAATAATGTATTTCAAATATGGTAGCAAGAACAAAAAATCCTATGCTATTAATGAAGTATCCAAAACATGCAATAATATTATATTTTATGAATTGATCTTTGTATTTACCATTGGATTTGTAAACCCATAATTTCAAAACAATAAAGTTAAATATCAGTGCTATAAAATATGTAATTATTGATGAAGATAATTTTTCTAGACTAAGTATTTCTATACTGAATATAAGTAAGAATAAATACAATAAATATGATATTATACCTGAAATAGAATATTTTATGGTAATCATTCTTTTTGAGCTATTACAAGCATTATATCATATAAGTTAATTTTAAAACTTAATTTTGTAATCCCTAAATTCTTGCAAATTTTATAGACCCATGGTGAATTATTGCGTAACACAAACAAATTATATATAATGTTATCAAAAGTTCTATAAACACCCGGATATTTTATATCTAATATTTTAAAACCTTGTGATGTTAGAAATTTTTCAATTGATGTTCTTGAAAAGTAATGAAGATGTGTAGGAGGATGGATCATTCTCCATTTATGTTTTCTAAATTTTGCATTGAGACTACCAATATCACCAGTTGTAAAGGCAAAAATTCCATCTTTTTTAAGAATCTTAAATATTTTTGTAATATATTTTCTAGGACTTTTTAGATGCTCTATAGTATCCCACATACATACGTAATCAAAAGATTTTTGTTTGTACTGAAATTCCAGGAAATCTCCATCATAAACATTAAATTCTTTATTTTTAATTTTTTTTATTGCATCTTTTGAAATATCGATACCTTCAATTTTTTTAAATTTATTTTTCACTGTATCCAAATAAAAACCAAAAGCACAACCAATCTCGAGCATCTGATTATGATTTTGGGTTAAAAATTTGTTAATATATTTTTGTCTTGATACAAAATTTTGTTTAAGACACTTTTCTTCATTATAATAGTTAATATACTCTTCGCCAAAAAAGTAATTATTTTTATATATTTTTGCTATTTGTTCATTACTTAAATCAGTTGTGGCATATATATGATTACATGATAAACATTTTTTTAATATTTTAAGATGTTTTACATTTTGTTCACTATTACAAATATCGCATTTAATCAATATTAATTTTCCTCTCAACTATATAGTGTGGACGACCTTTTACTTGATCATAAATTTGTCCAATGTACTCTCCAATTAATCCTATGAAAACTAGTTGAACACCTCCAAAAAAAGAAATTAATAAAGCCAATGAGACCCAACCTGATGGCATCATTTTACCAAATAGATAAGTAACTAAAATATAAAACATGAATAAAAATGATAAAATGGATAATAGTATTCCAAAGTATATTGCAAGTTGTAAAGGCCTTTTCCCAAAAGAGACTAAACCTAGAAAAGCAAATTTTATCAGTCTACTGCTATTATATTTGCTTTCTCCTTTAGCACGAGGGTGAGCAGAAAACTTGATACCTATTCTATTAAAACCAACCCATGAAAATAGACCACGAAAGAATGGATTTTGTTCTCTTATATGTTCTTTGAAAATATCTTTTACTCTTTTTGAAATAAGTCGAAAATCCGCTTCACCTGGATTGAGGTTGATTTCTGAAAAAAAATTTAAAAAGAGATAAAATTTTTTGGAAAAAAAACTTCTTATGAAGCTCTTATCTTTGTCATCAGTTCTAATTGTATAAACAACCTCAAAGCCATCATTGTAAGCGGAGAGCATTTTTGGTATTAATGATGGTGGGTGTTGCATGTCAGAATCCATCATTATTATTATGTCGCCTTTACAATGATCTAACCCTACTAGCAAAGAGGCTTGATGGCCAAATCTTTTTGAAAGCATAATTAAGCTGGAAGATTTATCTTTTTCACAAATGTTTTTTAATATATCAAAACTATTATCAGAACTTTTATCTAGTACAAAGATAATGTTTGATTTATAGCTTTTTCTAAGCTTATTTAGTGTTTTTTTTAATTCGTCATAAAAAATTTTAATTACATCTTCTTCATTAAAAACAGGACATATAATAGATAATTTTTCCATTATGAAAAATTTTCTGTTTTTATTATTTCAAGAACACTTTTCTGCCAATTTTTCAGGTTTGAAATATTTATTATTGATTTTAATTTTTCATTACTACCAAAATTCACATCCATATCATTCTTTCTTGTTAAATTTTTATTAAACTTTAAAGATACTTTTCTGTTTTTGTTTTCTATATAGAAATTCAGTATTTCTTTTATAGATGTTGGTTTGTTAGAACATACATTGATAATTTGACCGGAACTTTTATTTTCTTTTATTAGTTTATAGATACAGTCTATAAAGTCACGAATATCAATAAAGTCTCTTTTTGTTTTTAGGTTTCCAACATTAATCTCATTAGATTCTAAATGACTAATTTGGTGAAAAAAATTACCAAGAGCCATGTGGACAGGCATATTAGATCCAAGAATAGAAAAAGGTCTTACAACAGTTACGTGTCTATGTTGATTATGCCAATTCAGTGCTGAGTAAGTCATAGAAAGTTTTGAGATGCCATAAGGAGTTATAGGCTTTGCAATAGAAGTCTCCATTATTGGAAGATTTTTTTCAGCTACTAATCCATATTCAGCTGCACTACCTAATAAAAGGATTTTGGTCATACCATCAAAATTTAATTTTTCTATGGATTCTAAAATGTAAATCCCAAAAATTGTATTTATTTGAAAACATTCTTTTAAACCTGCGTTTGGATTAGACCCAGCTAGATGAAATATATATCTTGGTTTAATCAAACTTATTGTGTTTTCAATATTTGGATAATTAATTGGTAATTCCAATTTAAAAAAATTAGTGGATTTTAATGGTTTTGTGCCTAATGTCGAAACATTATATTTTTTTTTGAGTAAAAAATTTATCAAATGTTTGCCAACAAACCCATTAGCCCCAGTAATAAGAATATTTTTATTTACTTCTTTTCTCATAGAATTTTTCTAACTCTGTAAAATAAGGTTCTAACTTAATTAGAATATTATGTAATTCTTTTAGATTTTTTTCTTCATTATTTAAAAGACCCATAGCCTTATTTTTTTCAGATTTGAGTATTTCTATAATAGATATTTGACTAATCTTCTTAGAAATAAAAGTGGTAGAATACATAACAGATAAAGTAAAAAATAAAAAGAAAATAAAAACTTTAAAACTAAATATCCAGTAATTATTCGAATTAACAGGAGTATTTTGAAATTTAAAGTATTTAATATTTTCATCATTAAAATTTTTATAATTTATTTTTAATTTGATTAATTCCTTTTCAAGTTCAACAAGAGCATCATTAATTGAAGATCCTGTTGCAAATAAGTTTAATTGTTCAATTGATACAAAGACCTTTTTATTGTTTTTTTTTATAACAATGTTGTAGTCGAATATTTCTGAACAATTTATTTCGTCATTTTTATTCATTTTTTATTTACAACCACAAATAAATTTTTAAAAAAATAAATAGAATACACTATAACGAAAATAGTGCTTAAAAAAAGTAAAATTATTGTATCTAATACATAAGTAATTAATGGATAAATCATTAAGGCTGGAATAAATGAACAAAAACACAAAAAAATAATTAAACAAATTATTTGTGGAGCATTTTGTAAGTTTTTATATTTTAACAACCAATTACTCAAAAAAATCATAAATAAAATAATTATTGAAATAAAATAATAATATTTGGAGATTAATTCATTAAAAATTAATTTAAAAAAATTAATGAGCTTGTGAATATGAGCTTCTATGAAGAAGAGAGGATCATTTGATATAATATTTATAACTCTTGTTTTTAATAATTGATCAAATTCATCATAATCATAATAACTAGTCCAATTACTATTTTGAAATTTTTTTTCTGCCACTTTTGATACGTAGTCAAATGAAGGAGCATCACTTTGATAGATATCATACTTTTCCATTGCCTCGGGGTGACTTGATAAACCAATGTGTATAGGGTGCCAAAATAAATGACCTGTTCTTTTTGTTGAATAGCTTGAATCTAAATTAAAATATATACTTGATTTAAGTAAAATTAAACTAAAAGATAATAGTACAAGTGTAGAAGTTATAGGTACTTGAAAAGAAAGATAAAATTTATAATTAAGTCGTTCTTGTAAATATTTGTAAAAACAACAAATGAATAAGAATACCAATTGATATTGAGCAGATGATCTAAAATGAATTATCAAAATTACCAACATGATCTGTAAGGTCAAGAAAAGCAAAGTTTTATAGGATAATTTTTTATTGTCAAAAATAGTTAAGGCAATATGTAAAGCGGGTATTATTGATAATATGGAAAGCATTCTTCTGTTATATACAACTACTAATTCATTCCCAAGTGTTGGCAGAATGTAGAGTATAAAAATATTTATAAAAAGAAAACTACTGACTATTAACATATACAACACATTTTCCTTAAAATTTATGACAAAAGTCGCGATTGAAATGCTCATAAGAGTTAAGTAAAAAGCAGTAAACGAGTTGAAATTCTTACCAAATAAAATCATAGATATTTTATAAAAATCGATAAGGCCAACATCTTCCCTTTCGTAAAAAATTTTTTTAAATTTCTTTTCCTTTGCCAAATCCATTACATTATCTAATTTCAAAATTGGTGGATTACATTGATCTTTGGTTGATTGACATTTCTCATAATTTTTATAATGCTCTTGATTTTTTAATTTTAAATAAACTTGTTGATTACCAACATAGTTATTATTTTTTGTTTCTAACTCAGTAAGAGCTATAGTTAATGCCAGCGTCGATAGTTCTACTGGGGCAGGTATAACTTTATTATTATTATTAAAACAAAGAATGATGTTAATAATAAAAAGCGGTATTATTAAAAAATGGATTAAATATGATGATTTATTTTTTAAATTCATCTA
>MDSV01052415.1_pt1 | contig 37775 bp, 36 predicted proteins | sample 810851 | NCBI WGS metagenome assembly MDSV01 (sample SAMN05326640, study PRJNA326480) | marine metagenome | isolation source: seawater | place: Atlantic Ocean: North East | collected 2012 | reverse complement strand
ATTTGCATATGTTGGTAATATTGTTTCTTTTGAGAATAATTTTAAACCATCTGCTAAAGGTTGTAATAAACCAAAAACTCCAACTACATTAGGACCTTTCCTAATTTGAATAGAAGCTAATACTTTTCTTTCAGCTAAAGTTAAATAAGCTACACCTATTAATAAAGGTACAACTAAACTTAATATTTTTATTAGAACTTCTATTGTAAATAACATCTTATTTTTTCTTACCTTTTACTGTAGAACTTCCTTTTTTAGTTGATTTAACTGAACTTTTTTTATGATCTTTTAATCACTCATTTAAGTAATTTAAAGTATTTCAATTTTCTGCTAATCTACTATATGAATTTTGTTCTACTATTTCTAATTTAGAAAATTTGAATGAATCTTTATCTGCTACTGCTTCACCTTTATCTTTTGAGGCTACACCAGATAATTGAGTACTTACCTTTTCTCTAGATTTTTGTAATAAAGATATTCTAGGTATTACTACTGATATTGAGAAGAAATAAAAACTAAAAAATATTATTAATAATCATAAATATTGATTAAAAAATGTTTCTAAAGCTAATTGTGGCATTTATTTAATGTAAATCTTCTGATTCACTTATATAGATAGAAGTTAATAAACTAAATACATAAGCTTGTATTACTGCAACAGCCATTTCAATTATTGTAACTAAAATAACAATTAACATAGGGAAAATACTTCCCATTGCTAAAATTCCCCCTGCCATTAACATTTTTCATACGAAACCTGATAAAATAGCAAATAGGATATGTCCAGCTGTTATATTTGCAGCTAATCGCACTCCTAAAGATATCGCTTTAGCCATATGTGATACTATTTCAATAATAATCATAAATGGTGCTAAAGCTAAAGGACTACCAGCTGGCATAAACATACTGAAATAATTAGCTCCATAATTTACCATACCTAATAGAGTTACCCCTAAAAAGATACTTAAACTTAATCCAAATGTTACTGCTATATGAGCTGTAGGTGAAAATGTATAAGGTACTAAACCAAATAAATTTAATATTACAATCATCATAAATAAAGCGAAAATAAATGGGAAATATTTCTTACCTTTCTCTCCTATATTCTCTCTTACAATACCATAAATTAATTCATAAGCTAATTCAATTACTGATTGTCATCTTGAAGGTACTAAATATCCCTTAGATAATCCACTGTAATTATATAAAAAATTAAAAAATAAAATACTTATTACTAAGAATACTACTGAATTTGTTATTGATAAATCTAATTTACCTAATATATCTATTTTCAATAATCTTGTAATTTCGAATTGTTCAAATGCACTATAAGCCATCTTTTAATTATTCTTTTTTTTGTAAGCTATTAAAAACTGTTTTCTTTATTTTAAGGTTCTTAATAGATTTTACTTACAGAAACTCTCAATAGAATTTCCCCTCCTAATCCTTTAGCTCTATTTATTTCTGTACTATTATCAGTATTTGAATAAATATATGCTTTTTTATTAGTCATTATACCTTTAGAAGTTCGCATAATATAAAAATCTAAACCTAAATTATGGTTAATTCCTAAATTTTGAATATTCTTATTTCGACTATGTAAGTTACCATATACTTTTTTAGAAGGTTTTGATATCATTTTATAATGAATTTCTTTTTCACCTGATTTTTCTATATATATATAATTATTTAAATAGTCAATTTCTAATATTGTTAAAAGACCTTCATTTTCTAATACTTTTAATATAGAGATATTATCTAAATTGAATATGCATCTTAATGTATTAGATTTACTATTCAGTCTAACAACTAAATCACTTATACCATTTTTATTTACCATGATGATCTTCTTATACCTGGGATTAATCCCTGATCGGCTAATTGTTTAAATTTTATTCTAGAGATTTGTCATTCTTTGATTATACCTCTACTTCTCCCAGTTAGAATACATCTATTTCTGATTTTTGATCTTGATGAATTTTTAGACAAGTTAGCTAGTTTATCATTTGCAGATATTCTAACATTTAATGGTAATATATTGTTGTTTTTTATCATTAAATACTTTAATCTTAAAATTTCCTTATTTTTGTATTCTAATCTTCTTTTATAATCTTTGATTAAATGTTTCTTTTTTGTCATTATTTTATATATTTTATTTGTAGACTTTTTATTCTAAATAAATACTTATTAGTAATTATCCGAATTTTTATCCCGGGCTTTTATACCCATTTATTTATAAATTTACTAATGTAATTTATACTGAGAATCAAGAGACTCGAACTCTTACCACAATAGTGAATTGACCCTAAACCAACCGTGTATACCAATTCCACCAGATTCTCTTTTATTTTAATAATTTTTTTTAAATATATGTTATTAAATTTGTCACACTTATATGCATTGTATCAAATATAAAGTTAGGACCTATACCTAATAATATTGTTAATACAACTAGAGGTAATAATACGTAAAACTCTCTTCTATTTATATCTCTATTTTCAGTTGAGTTTTCTATATATTTTGACATTGTACCAAAAGCTACTCTATTATATAAGAATAAAGCATAACAAGCTGATAAAATCATACCTAAACATCCAAAAACTGCTACAAATGTATTCACTTCAAAAGTAGCTAATAAACATAAGAATTCTCCAATAAAATTACATGTTAAAGGAGCACCTATATTAGCTAGTGTAAAGAATAAGAATAAACTTGAATATATAGGCATTGTTATTGTAACTCCTCTATAATACTTCACTAATCTTGTATGATGTCTATCATATAAAATTGTAACTATTATAAATAAAGCACTTGACACTAAACCATGAGCTAATTGTAAGAAAATTGATCCTTCTATTCCAATAATAGAACAACTAAATATTCCTAAAGTAACCACTCCCATATGACTAACTGAAGAATAAGCTATAATTCTCTTTAGATCAGTTTGTCTTAATGTTGTCATACTTGCATAAATAATAGCTAATACAGCTAATGTAAATACTAAAGGTGTAAAATAAGCTGTTCCTAAAGGTAATAAAGGTAGAGTAAATCTAATAAATCCATAACCACCTAATTTTATCAATACCCCTGCTAATATTACTGAACCTGCTACTGGTGCTTCAACGTGAGCTTGAGGTAATCAAATATGGAAAGGAAATTTAGGTATTTTAACTGCTAAACTAGCAAAGAAAGACAAGAATAGTCATCTTTGTACTACTTCATCAAATTCATAACCTAATAAAGATAAATAATCAGTAGTTCCAGCTACATTAAATATGTATAATATACCTACTAACATTAATACAGAACCTATTAGAGTATAAAAGAAGAAATAGTAAGCTGCTGTAACTTTCTCTTTTCTTGAACCTCAAATTCCTATAATTAAATACATTGGTATTAATACACCTTCAAATAGAATATAAAATCCTAAAATATCTAATATAGTAAATACTCCAATTAATAATATCTCCAATCCTATAAAACATAATAAATAAGTTTTATCTAATATTTTTACAGAATCTCAACTAGCCAATAAACATATAGGAATTAATAGAGTTGTTAATATTATATAAAATAATGATATACCATCAATTCCAAGTAAAATACTACTGTAGTCTCCTGTTTCACTATTTAATAATCATTTTAAAGATATTACGAATTGAAACTCTGATGTTGTATTATCAAATTTCATTCATAATCTTAATGACTCCATAAATGTTAATATAGATGTCATTAATGCTATTTGTTTACCCCTTATTTTGTTTTTTGTTGTATTAAAAGGTATTATCATTAATATTACAAAACCTATCACAGGAATCATATATAAAGGATAAATTGTTTCTCAAATATTCATTTTATTTTATAATTTTATTTTTTTATTAAACTAGTCATAAATTCCAGATAAATTTTAAAGTTGAAATAAAATAAAGAAGCTTTCCGGAAACTACTTCTTACCTAAAACAGGGCCTATGAGGTCCTTATAATAAAAAAGGTTTATTAAATCTTACTTTTTAATCTATCTTAATACGACTTTATTTTTTTAGGGTTATTCTTTGAGAGTTTATTCTCATTGAACTTATTTAGTTTTTAATTTATTTTTTTTATAACATTCTTTCTGTTATTGGAAAGATATAAGAACTCCGGAAATGTTCTATATGGGTTTAACTCCAATTTAAAACAAGTTCTTAATTATACATTATGATTTAGAGATCTTATTTATATTTAAGGATCCATAAAATCTTTTTATTTGATAAGTACAATATTTTTTAGTACAGATTAGCTTTACACTTTCTGCCTATATAAACAATAGTCTATTGTCAAATATGATAACCATGATTTAAGAAAGACTTCAAACTTGAGATGCTTTCAGTTTTTATTCTTTAGTTCGTAGCTATCCTGCTATGCTAAATAAAATTCAACAACAGGTACACCAGAGGAACCAACCTCTTGATCCTTGCGTACAAAAGAGATTATCTTATAAGGTTATATGAATATCGCTGAGGATATAAGCCGAACTGTTTCACACATATTATTCTTACTTTTCAGCAAGTATGGACTATATCTTCATCCTATTGATTAAAATAGGAGCCAACGTATTATAAATTATAATGGGTTTTATTATAATCTATCTAAATAAAATTATTTATCTTATTTAAGTCTCTACAGGTAAATAAATTTACTTATTATATTCATCTAATACTTTTTGATATGTTCAAACTCTATTTTTAGAATTATTTAAATTAGCTACTTTGTCTATTAAAATACAAACCTCTAGGAAAGTAGCTTTTTTCTCCATGAAAGAAGAATTTTTAGAACGAATATAACGAACATTTTTAATTATTTCAAGCATGTATTTAGCCTGCGGTTTTTTAATATGTAAATAAGGTATTAAATCTTTTATTATCATTTCTACAGAATCAATGTCAGATATAGTTAAATCACACATGATACCTCTAGTTCTTAAATGTCCTTTATTAAAATAATATTTTTGAATTGCTTTAATAAAATAAACATGTTTTTTTAATTGATAAAAAGAAATATTGATAGAAACTTTAAATTTAAGTTCAGATTTAGCCACAGGAATAATCCTAGCATACAGACTTCCATTTCCATCAATAAAACCAGCTAAATAAGCTTTAGTAATTATGTTATTTTCAAAATTTTTATATTTTTGCATTGAATAAATTTATTTTTCCCTCGGTATTACCAATATTTTGTAGATATTGAGTTCTATATCAAAACTTAGGTTTCACCGATATAAGTTGGTTCTAATACACCGATTACTCGGGTATAACGCTATTGTATAGTTAACGTTCTGAACTCAAATCAGGTACTCTATTAGTGGACGAACAGTCCAACCCTTGATAGCTTCTACAACCATCAGGATAGAGTCATTCAACATCGAGGTGGCAGGCTAATTCATCGATATGGACTCTCCGAATTAATTACTCTGTTATCCCTAGCGTAATTTAACTTATGATCACAGACTTTTCCATTCAAAATCTGTGGGTCACTATAACCTTCTTTCGAACCTGCTCGTCCTATCGGAAGTACTCACAGTCAAGCTTATTTATGCTATTGCGCTCTCTTGATACTTTCTACGTATCATGAATAAACCTATTGTAAACCTTTGTTATTTTTTAAAAGGCTATCGCCCCAACAAAACTGTCTCTCATACATATGTCTCTTTTATAAGATTAGTAGTTATCCGTTATTAATATTGGTATTCCACTTTTTGTCTCACATCACTCCTTGCGAAGTATGATCATTGACTACCAATTATTCTATAAATAATAATAGATATAAAACTATATATGATAACAGTAAAACTGCGTAGGGTCTTCTTGTCCAGCAGCGATTATGTAGCATCTTAACTACTAATTCAATTTCACTGGGATTATGATTGGGACAGTAGAGGAATGATTACTCCATTCATACTTGCCAACAATTAATTGGCTATTGATTGCGCTACCTTTGTACAGTCAGGGTTACTGCAGCCATTAAATTGCTCTTATATCATATGCATTTACATACGACTTTAGATAACAATCATTGGGCAGGAGTCACTTCTAATACATCTGCTATTGCATTGGCTAAAAGCTGTGTTTTTGGTAAACAGTTCTTCCTCTCGATTTTATGCTCCTAATAAATTAGGTCTCTTTCTTGCGAACGTACAGAGAAATTTTGCCGAGTTCCCTAACCATAATTCTCCCATCGCCTTAATATACTCTATCTATCCACTTGGTTCAGTCTTAGTACGGTTAATTTTTTATATTTATTTCCTGTTCTCAATAATTATGAGAAGTCAATATAAAAGTACTCTTTTGTTAATCACCTTTCAGATTTTATATAACATTAGAGACCGATTCAGTTCAATTTAATTATTATTAATTGAAAAACCTTGGATTTACGGCGTAATAGTATCTCACTATTATTGAAGTTACTCATATTTGCATTGTCACTTTTATTTAGATTGCTCATTTTTAATTTTAATAAAACGTTCTGCTACCCTAGTTACTAATATTAACTAGATTAAGTTTCGGTAATATCTTTTCAGTCGCCTGGATTTTCGACGCACTCTTGCTTTTGATAGATGAACTATTACGTTTTCTTTAATTGATGGCTGTTTCTAAGCCCACAAGTCTATTGTCATCGCAAAAATACTGATCTTTCGCACTTAAGATATATTTAACGACCTTAACTTTAATTCTGTGTTGTTTCACTCTCGACCTATGACCTTAGCGCCATAAGTCTGGCTGTCTAAATACATTTAATGATATTATCATGGTTAGAAAGGCAAAGTACCCTACGAAATAGGGCCAAATACCTAAACAGAGCATTACCTTCATTAAATAAATTAATAGACGTGATACCTAAATATCTTTCGCAGAAAACTAGCTATATCCAAGTTCGATTGGCATTTCACCACTTAGCATAAGTCATCCAAGATTATTGCAACAATCAATGGTTCGTTCCTCCCATAGAATATTCTTCTATTTTCAAACTGCTCATGCTAAGATCACTTGGTTTCGAGTCTAATTTACATTAACTAAAATTTTCGCACTATTAATACTCGGTTTCCCTACGCCTCTCAGCTTGCTAATATAAATTACTTGCAAATCCATTATACAAAAGGTACCTAATACCCCCTAATAAAAAAAGGATTTAGTGCTTGTCAATATTCTGATTCATTTTCTATTTCAATACCTCTTTAGTCGAGATCTTTTTCAACTTTCACTCACGTTACTTGTTCACTATCGGTGTTTATCATATATTTAGCCTTAGAAGATTGGTACTCCTTTATTCAAATAAATTTATTTATTCATTTTACTTGTCTATGTTCAGCACTACTAATTATAATGGACTTTCACCTCATATTGTATGTTATTCCAAACATTTATAATTTGTAATAAAAATACTGAACTTTTTAGGCTAATAGACTTTCGCTCACCGCTACTAATCTAATCTCTATTGATTTATTTTCCTCTTGTTACTAAGATGTTTCAGTTCACAAGGTTTTACATTATTTATATATTGGTTTTCCAATAAAGAGGTCTACTTTATATCATAGTCTTAGGCTCAATAAAGTATTAATGTGACCTTAAAATGTAGATAAACCCAAGTTTTCTTCAGAATACTTTTTTCTACTTATCAAATATTATGTACGTATAAAGGGACTCGAACCCTTATAATCTGCTTGGAAGGCAGAAAGTTTACCAGTTAACTTATATACGCTTTCTTCCAAGAGCAAGTTCCCTTACCCTTACTATGTTACGACTTACTCAAAATCTCTTGACTGTCTTAAATTAAAGTATCTTATAATCTAAATTAGAATAGAAAATAAAATAATAAAATCTTCAGAATCAATCTACAATTTTCTGAGGTGACGGGCAATTTGTACGAATGAGATTGCATAATTCACCGCAACATTCTTATTTGCGATTACTACTGAATCCTACTTCATATAGACGAATTTCAGTCTATAATCCGAACTTAGATAATTTTTAGTTATTAGTTTTTCCTTACAGAATAACAGAACTTTGTAATTACCATTGTAGCACATGTGTAGCCCTCCATATAAGAACCATGATATCTGACGTCATTTACACCTTCCTCTGTTTTATCAACAAGCGGTTTCCTAAGAGTATTTTATATATTATATTAATATATAGTTAATAACATAGGATGTAAGTTGCGTTCATTAATTGAAATTAATCTAATATTTCACAACATGAACTGACGACGACCATGCAGTATCTGTATTTATTATTTTTCATAATAACCTAATGGAGGTAAGGTTTCGCGCGGATAGTCGAATTAAACCACATGCTCCTCCAGCTTGATATCTCAAACCGCCAATTTTTTTGAATTTTAATCTTGCGATCGTAGTAATCAGGTGGATTATTTAACGAGTTATCTGAGGGACTTATTTAGTATATTTTAAGTACAAACCCCTAATAATCATAGTTTACGCCTTGGACTAAGAGGGTATCTAATCCTCGTTGCTACCCAAGGTTTCGTGTTTCAGCGTCAGAATATACCCAGATTGTTGCCTTCGCCTATTGGTATTCCCTCCAGTATCAACACATTCTATCGCTACTCTGGAAGTTCTACAATCCTCTATATTATTCTCTAGATAAATAGTTTCAAAACAACTTTCAAATCTCTTATTATATCTGAACTTTCTATTTTTGACTTATTTATCCGCCTACACACCCTTTACACCCAATAATTTTGGAGAATACTTGAGCTTTACGTTTAACCGCTTCTGCTGGCACGCATATTAGAAAGCCCTATTTATTATATCTTAATCATCATTTTAATATAATAACACTCTAGTATTTCATAGAATCGATAGTGTAGCTGCATCACTCTTTCGAACATTGTGCAAAATTCACCACTGCTGCTCCGATTAAATCAGATCTGGTCCGTGTCTCAGTACCAGTGTGGCTGATCATACTCTTATATCAGCTAAAGATCTTTGTCTATGTGGTCTCTTACACCACACATTAACTAATCTTATATGAGCCCCTCATTATACGAATTATATCTTCTCAAAGCTTTTTTTATACTTATATATAATGGTAGGTTCTCATACATTACTCACCCGTACGCCTTTCTCCTTTTGCATTTTTATATCAAAACACTATCAAAGAAATGACTTGCATGTGTTAAATCCCACTATCTAGCATTACTCCTGCGCCAAAATCAAACGCTTAATTTATATTATAAAGTTATTAACTTCTAATGTTCTTTATTACAAAGAATACAATATATTATATAAAACCCTCAATTGTAGGTCTATCTAAAAGATTTTTTAACTATTAGTCTAATACCGGATTAAAATCCGGACTTATTAAGAATATTATTAAAATTATTCTAGTTATAGTCAAGAATATTGAGTATAATCTTAGCTATTTTCTATGAACTACAATATTTATAGTACATTTCTTTATTTATTTATTACTTATTCTTAGACTTTTAACTTAATAGCTTATTATTTCAATAATTGTTAACCACTACCTATTCTTTGTGAAATCTAAATACACTTCTATTATATAAAATAGTTACTAAGAGTGTGCCCTCAACCCTGGGGCAATTACTTATTTAATCGGATCTCACTAATTAAGCTTTTACTTTTTAGAATAGGTTTTTATAGAAATTTATTAAGTAGTCCGAGATATACCCACTATGTGAGACTCACTCTCCAGAAGGGATTTGAACCCCTACTCTGTGTTTAACAGACACATGTTCTAACCATTGAAACTACTGAAGATTTATTAAACTATGGAATGTATTGGAATCGAACCAATGGCCTTTTCCGTGCAAAGGAAACGCTCTACCAACTGAGCTAACATCCCTCTTAATAAGCTTACTCTTAAAAATTTTACCTACGGATTAATCTCTAGAATATAACCCACTATTCCACATATAGGTGGATTAGTTTTAGTGTCAGCATGAACAGGATTCGAACCCGTGAAATCAAATAGATATAATCGCTTTCAAGGCGACCGCAATAACCACTCTGCCATCATGCTTTTCTTAAATTACTAAGTATTTAATATATTAAATTACTTATACCATCAAAAGTTAAAATTACTAAAGGATTTGGATATACTAAATAAGTTAATATAAAGAATAAACTACTTCCTAATATAATACTTTGAGTTAAACTAATTGTACTATTTACCTTAATATCTGATTGTTTATACACAATATCACCTAAATCTTTAATTATATAATCAGATGAATTATTGAAATACATTCATTGTATAATTCTTATATAATAGAATGAACCTATTACAGATAATACAATACCTAAAATACTTGTAATAATGAATTTTTCATCAATTAAAGCTAATAGAATATTATATTTACTATAGAATCCTGCTAATGGTGGGATACCAGCTATTGATAATAAACATAAAGTAAATGTGATAGCTAATACAGGCTCTTTTCTTGATAAACCACTTAATTGAGTTATATAGTTATTACCATAACCTTTAAAGTATGATATAACAAAAGCAAATGAATTTATACTCATTAAAATATATAGAATAATGTAAATCATTGTAGCCTGAATACTTAATAAAGTACCTACACCTAAACCTAATAATATTCAACCAATATGTGCAATAGCACTATAAGCCAATAATCTTTTAATTTTAGTTTGATTAATTGCAGCAATACTTCCAACTAATATACTTAATAATCCACTAAATATAATAATAGGTTGTACTAAATTCTCAAATATACCTAAAAAAGGACCATATATTAAAGTTATTAATAATGATAAAACTGCTATTTTAGGTACTATTGCAAAAAATGCTGTAACAATTGTAGATGAACCTTCATAAACATCTGGAGCTCACATATGGAAAGGTGCTGCAGCTAATTTAAATAATAAAGCCATTATAATAAATGCTGCACCTAAACTTAATCCTATTTCACTTGATTCTGATAATCAAATATAATTACTTATACTTTCAAATTCAGTTAATCCTGTTATAATATATATTAAAGATGATCCAAATAATAATAAACCTGAACTTAAAGCACCTAATATAAAGTATTTTAAACCAGCTTCTGTACTATATTGACCTGATCTTCTTATTGCCGCTAATACATACAAAGATAAACTTAATGTTTCAATTGATAAATACATTAATATTAAATCTCTTGAAGATACCAATAATAACATACCTAATATTGACATTAAAATTAATTGACTATATTCATAATCTACCAATTTTTCATCTTTCTTCTCGTATATATTTAAAGACATTAATAATATTATACTACCAGTAAATAAACATATAGTTTTTATAATTACTGAATAGCTATCTATACCTAATAAACCATTACTTATTATTATACCTGTATCTACACTTTCAGATGAGTTAGTTAATAAAACTAATCAAATAGTAATAAATAGAGCTAAAATACTTAAATAAGTTATGTTTTTTAATTCACCTACTAATTTACCTCCTTTAGTTGCACCTATAGCAGAAGTATCTCCACCTAATTTAGTGTATATAACACCATAACCTAATAAAAATACAATACTAAGAGATAAAAATATTTCTGGAATTAAATAAAATATGTTGTCTAAATACGTCATTTGTCTTTCTTTTCTTAATTTATCTTTCTTATCTCGTTACCAGGATCCACTATAATTTGAGAGAATATATCCTGACGTTTTATACCTTTTTCATGATGTAATGTTAATACTATAGCACCTATCATAGATACTAGTAATACTAAACTAGATACTAAAAAATATACTCATCCTTCTGTATATAAATAATTACCTATTAAAGTAGTATTTATTCAATCATATAATTGATTATGGTTAGGATTTGCATTAATTATATCTCATCCATTATATCAAATTGATGTCTCATTAGAATTAATGAATTGTTGATCTGTTATTATTAATAATTGTAATAAAAAAATCATACCAATTATGAAACCTGCTGGTACATATCTTGTGGCATTATCCATTATCTCAACTAATCTAATATTTAACATCATTACTACGAATAAAAATAGTATGGCTATTGCCCCTACATAAACTATCATAAATAAAAATGCTAAAAATTCTACTCCTAATAATATTAGTAGAAAACAACAATTTGCAAATGCTAATACTAATGAAAATATTGAATGCACAGGATTAGTTGAACTAATAACTAAGAATCCTGATATTAAAGCACCTATACTAAAAATTGTAAATAATATTTCTGTTACTCCTATCATCTTATTCTCACTCTAATCCTCCTTTTAATCACTCATATACTAAACCTACTGTTAATACAATTAAAAATATCATCATTGTTCAATAACCAAATATATTATGGTTAGTTATTAACTCACTATTATGAGAAAAACCTACTAACTCTGATATAGACACACTTCAAGGGAATAAAAAACTTATTTCTAAATCGAATATTATAAACAATATACCAACTAAAAAAAATCTTACTTCAAATTGACTTCTACTATCAGAATAGGGGCTGAATCCACATTCATATACATTACTTTTCTCAGAATCTGGTTTTTTCACTCCTAAAGCATATGATGCCAACACTATTACTGCCGACAAACCAAATGCAAATAATAAAAATATTAAAACCGGAGAATATTCTAAATTTATCATTTTCTTCTTTTTTCGTTTATTACTTTTTTTTTCTTATATTCTTCTATTATACTTAATTTCTCTTTTAACTCAATATATTATACTGTCAATGATTTACTTTTTTAACAAGTTTTCATTAATTTTCTTTGCCCCCTTATATTAGGGGCTATAACCTTCACATATTTATTCATACGGCCTGCGGCCTATGTAAAATGTATGTATATTTTTATTATTATTAAAATTATTATATATTAGAGAATATTTTTTTACATACAAATTCCTTTATTTGTTTAAAGAATTGTAAGTATTTTTTATTTATTTAGTTGTTTTAGCAGCAACTAAGTAAGGTAATTCATTATAAGTATGGAATACAGGAGGACTCTCTTGTACTCACTCTAATGATTGTATTGTTGCTGTATCTCCTGGTTGCTCGAATAATTCTGGTGATCTTCAATAGTTACCACTTACTTTTACTCCATCTGTTAAAGTTCTAGCAATTATATATACAAATAATATTGTACCTATAACACTAATCATACTTCCGAATGAACAGATATAGTTTCAGTAAGCATATCCATCAGCAAAGTCTGAATATCTTCTTGGGAATCCAGCTAAACCTAGGAAATGTTGTGGGAAGAAAGTTAAGTTAACTCCTATAAACATTATTCAGAAATGAATCTTACCTAATGTTTCAGGGTAAGCATAACCAGTTATCTTACCAATTCAATAGTAAACTCCACCAATTAAACCAAATACTGCTCCCATTGATAGAACATAATGGAAATGCGAAAGGAAGGCATGTTTTACCTTCTCTTATGGACTATATCATTATCTGTCTGAGCTTTTTTCATTCATATAGGTTGAAAATTTGTTTAAAAAATGTGAATACTTTCTATGTTCTATACTTTCTTTATCAAATTTCTTATAGCCCCTTAAATCTACAAATTCACGAATCTGCATAACTTTAAAGTATTTGAACTGACTATACAATCTTTGTTTTTTAAAGTACTCATAAATATCCATCATATCTTTACTTGAACCAAAAATAAATCTTACCGAATAAAACACTTTATCTCTAGTTTGATTTCTTTTTTTAAGTTCTTGTTTATAAACACCTACATTTGGCATAACCCTACTAAAATCTAAATCCTTACTTCTCTCTTTAGATTTTAACTCTAAATTAATTAAAATTACATTTCTAGTTTTATCTAAGGTAATAGATCCGTTTGAGTCTATTAAACCATTAAAGTAATAACTATACTCTGGAATAATAACAGAAGCTTCTTTAAATTCCATATTAAAAAACTTACAAGCTTCTATAAAATTAGGTGTTTTCAATCTAATTCGACCATTTAAGATTTTTACTATTTCGATCATGTATATTTCTTTACTTACAATATACATAGAAGAGTTTCTAGTTTTAGACTTTATAGTTCCAGCTTTAAGTAGATATTTCACCCTATGTAAAACACCAAGATCTCTGTTAGAAGTGATTATTCGGATACTTTTTAATACTCGTCTTCCGTTTAGAGATTGGATATCAAAGTTTCCATCACCATCTATCACTCCTGCTAGCCAATCTTTATCTCTTTCAGATAGCGCACGTATAGTCTCTGAGGATCCTACTTTCTCTATTGAGATTTGGTTTCCTGCTGATTGATTCTCTTGTCTATAACAACTATTAACCAGATTTTTACTTCTAGCAAAACCTAGTGAGTACTGGCTAATATAGGTACTAACACCAAAGAACGTTTCCAGCATATAGTGCGCTTGTAAAACCCTACCATCACTGATAGGGAGGCCCATTTGAGCCACTACGTAATAAGTGTCATGTAGCGCGATATCTAATCCACCGTTCGCTAACAGCACACCTGTTACACCTCCTAATGTGAACAAGAAAATAAATCCAATTGCTCATAACATAGGTGTTTTTAGTCTTATAGACCCTCCATACATTGTACCTAATCAACTAAATATCTTGATTCCTGTTGGAACCGCTATAATCATAGTTGCAGCAGTAAAGTATGCTCTTGTATCAACATTCATACCTACTGTATACATGTGGTGCTTAAGAATAGGAATATTCTTATTGGACTATATCTTACACTATTGATTTCTGCTTAATCAATTTATAATTCGAGTTATATTAGTTATTTTTAAGTGATCTTTGGATAAAAGCTGATAATAAGTATTTTTAAACTTTAAAAAATCAATATGTTTTATACTTTGTAACGGATGAATAGATAAATAATCTATTAGTTTTTTTTGTCTTAAATTAGAATCTAAAGAATAAACATAAATGTCTTTTTCTTTTGTACTTATAGATCCACCATACTCTTCCACTAAGAAGTTAAAAATTCTTTTTTCAAATTTCTGTGATATTACAAATCTTAATCTTACTCTAAAAGACATAGGTTCAAGTAATTCTAACGTTTCAGTTTTTATAACAGAATTCGGACCAGAAACCCAACTCTTTGGATTTTTATTTATAATTAAACTATGATCTAAATTTTTCAATTCAGGAACTAAGTTTAAAAACTCCTCTTTTTTCTTTTTCAAAGAAACTATTCTAATGTTAAAACAACCTTCTGCATCAATAAATCCAGAAAATCAACTATTCTTTATATCAAACTCTCCAGGTCCTTTATATAGAATATAATCTTTATCTCCTGGCTTTAACCTATGGTAAGTATTAAAAGAAGAAATAAAATTGTTTAAACTTTTATTTGTTTTATCTAGTAGTAAATACCCATTTAAATACTCTATTGTTTTTAAAATATCATATTTACTAGATACAACTCATCTATTAATACCATTATATTGCCTAATAGAACCTAATTTCAAATTATTTTTTATAAATTGGACAACTTTAATATCTTTTTGATTTATTATTAAAAAACACCTATTTGTTTTATTATCTACAACAAAAGATCCATCACCTTCAAAGAATCCTATAAATCAAGCCTGGAATGAAAAACTATTTCTTATCATTTTTTATTTTTTTTTTCAATAGTGCCTTTGCGTGTAGTCTCTGAGGATCCTGTCTTCTTTTATTTAAAGTTTAAAAGAGACTGCTATAATAAAGCATTTTTATGACAGTTTCCTGCGGATTGTCCCTAACAGAAGATTTTTACTTTAATTTCAATACTTATATGTATAAATAAAGTACTTCTATATTAACAGGATATTCCCGCATATAGCAAAGTTTTACATTATTTCTCACGAAATAAAGGAACCCATTTTGAGCTCAAACAATGAAACCTAATAAACCTATAGATAACATTGCATAAACCATACCTAAATACCCGAACACAGGTTTATCACTAAATGTAGAAACAATGTGTGATATAATACCGAATGCTGGTAGTATTAATATATATACCTCTGGATGACCAAAGAATCCAAAAACCTAAAATAGCATTATAACCTTATACCTTGCTATTTCCTGTACTGCCTCTTTAGATAGTTCCCCCACATTTATCTATGATTTTATTGCGGTTTTGTATCTAACCTCTACAGCAGCCTTGGATCATTTTTTAATGATAGGTTTCCGACTGTACATCAGGCATCATTTCAGACACCCACAAGTGACCCAGTCTGTCGCGATATCTTATAATACCGACGGTCTATGATATTAATAGTAACTCTTTGACCGTTTTCACTTGCATTGCCTCTTAATAAAATATTTTATTAAGTCCATCCCCTGTCGAGGACAAATAATTACAATCCTTATTTTCTTATAAGAGTTACATAAGGTAAATAATTAAGACTAGGATTATGTTATTATTATAAGATTTTATATATTTTTACACTTACTTATAATAATTTCACCTCTTACCAAGGAACCACATCCTGTGTTCCAAACTAAATTATTTTATAGTTAAATGGCACACCCTTGGGAAGACCCCTCCTTTATCTATAGTTTATCTATAAAGGTGGCAGGCCCAAGCCCAAAGGTATTGGAAATTAGTCCAATTTTCTTAATCTGATTAAATCAGCTAATAAAGCTCTTTTTGAAGGACATAAATGTTCTTTATCCAAGAATTTTTGATGAAAAGTTTTAGTAAATAAATAAGATTCTATTTTATTAGTTTTTAATAAATAAGAATCAAAATAAGGATAAATAATCTCCATATTTTTTAAACCATTAACTCTTACATCGATTACATCTTTTTGATGCGCTTTTTGAATAGTTCCAGCTTTTAATATATCAGACACAAAATGCTCCCATAAGCTTAGTATATTTAAGCAAGAATCTACTCTTTCATCATTCCTTTTTGCTACTATAAATCTAATTCTAAAAGCATTTGAGTTAGATAATAAAGACACAGTAAAACAACCCTCTGCATCAGAATAACCACTAAATCACGGATCTTTATCCGTTGGTCAAACTCTAACACTTTCTATATACTCTTTTAATGGTAATTTATTTATATTAAGAAGTGAAATATCTTTATATTTATTAGGTCTATTTTGCTTTGCTCTTAATAATTTTTCATTATGTTTTTCTGCAAATAGTCTATGTTTATGAATTTTCATTGGTATAACTAAATTACCTTCTAAAATTCTCATAAATATATTAATTGATTTTAAATCTCTTATTATCCACCTATAAATTCATAACTTACCAGGTACTATATTTTTACTCTGTACTATTACTTTTCCAATTTCTAGCTTTTCAACTATCATTTCTAAAGTTTGTTTATTATCTTCTCTCTGTGTAATAACTATATTAAGCTCTTTATTGAAAATAAAAGAACCATTACCTTCAAAAAAACCAATTAATCAAATTAAAAAATCATCCTCTACTTTCTCTAAATAAGGATACATTGAACGAACACTAGTAAAATCGAAATTTCCTTTTATTTTACTCACTTTTAAATTGCTATTTCTTACCATATTAATATTTTAAATAATTTTTTATTCATAGAACAAGTGTTGATATAATATTGGATCACCACCTCCTGCAGGATCGAAGAAACTTGTATTAAAGTTTCTATCTGTTAATAACATTGTTATTCCACCCGCTAATACAGGTAATGATAATAATAATAAAATAGCTGTAATAAATACTGCTCACACGAATAGTGGTAGTTTATGGAATGTCATTCCTGGTGCTCTCATATTTAAAATTGTTGTAATAAAATTACTTGAACCTAAAATAGATGAAACACCCGCTAAATGTAAACTAAATATAGCTAAATCAACTGATCCACCGGAATGGAACTCAATTGACGACAAAGGCGGATACACCGTCCACCCTGTTCCTGCTCCTCCTTCTACTAAACTAGAAGACACTAATAAAATTAATGCTGGAGGTAATAATCAGAAACTTATATTATTCATTCTAGGGAATGACATATCAGGTGCACCTATCATTAATGGAACGAATCAGTTACCAAATCCACCCATTAAGAAAGGCATTACTAAGAAAAATATCATTATGAAAGCATGTGCAGTTACTATAACATTGTATAAATGGTAGTCACCTGCTAAGTATGCTTGTCCTGGTATTGATAATTCCATTCTAATAATCATTGATAACGCTGTACCAATCATACCTGAAAATGCTCCAAAAATCATATATAAAGTACCAATATCCTTATGGTTAGTACTAAATAATCATCGTGTTGCCCAATTCATGGGTGTTTACACTCTCTTAATTAGACCCCGCTTTGCGGGATTATATCCTAAGATATTCTATTTAAGAGATAATATAAACATTATTCTTCTCTTGCGTCTGATAATAATTCATCAATATATGTACAGTATTTAGTTAAATCTGATACTTCAACTGCGATCGGCATAAATGCATGGTTTACACCACATATTTCTGAACATTGACCGTAGTAAACTCCTTCTCTATTTGCTAAAAAACTTGTTTGATTTAATCTACCTGGTATAGCATCTACTTTTACACCTAATGATGGTACTGCTCAACTATGTATTACATCAGCTGATGTTACTATCATTCTTACATGAGTATTTTTCGGCACAACAACTTTGTTATCTACCTCTAATAATCTTAAATCTCCTAATTCTAGATCATCTTCTCCTACCATATAAGAATCAAATTCTACAGATGAACCATCTTGTGTTGCATAGTCACTATATTCGTAACTTCAATATCATTGATGTCCTATTACTTTAATTGTTATACCAGCATCAATCACTTCATCCATTAAATATAATAATTTAAATGAAGGGAAGGCAATACCTACTAAAATAATTGCTGGTGTTATTGTTCAAATTAATTCTATCATTGTTCCGTGGATCATATATTTATGTGAAATAAACGCCTTAGACTTTGTGAATTGTCTTAATAGCTCCACTAGAACTCATAAAACACCTATAACTATAAATGTTAAATATATCATAGTATAGTTGTGAAAATTAATTATTTCTTCCATTACGGCTGAACTAGGATCTTGGAAACCTAATTGCTTTTGAACTGGAAAATCATAATTTCATAAATTAGCTGTCATTTGCAGAGAAAGGAATCGAACCTTTTTTGCTAGATCATGAGTCTAGATACTTACCATTAGTTTACTCTGCTTAACTAATATATTATTTTAAATCTAATAAACTCTCTAGGCCACATACCTCCATATTCAAGACTATGACCTACTTTTTATCTTCTGACATCAAAGAGATTCGAACTCTTATACCCAATTTATGAGACTGAGTGTTTTAACCATTAAACTATGATATCTTTTTTATTAAATTTTAAAAATACATTGGTAAATAACTAACTAATAAGTCACTTTGTGAATATTTTCTATTTTTTGATTGAATATTATAATTTTTATTTAATCTCATATTTATACTCATACCTACATTTAATAATTTTAATTCTCTAACTTCATTCATTTGTTTGTTTAAATCAGTAGATATTGTTTTACTTCATGAATTCTCAAGTAAATATGACATTGTTCAATCATTTTCTACTATTAGTGATTCACTATTTGATTCATTTAAACCAAATTTCTTCTCACTATCTCCAGATAATCCTATTCTATTTTTAGCTAATAATTTAGCATCTCTAGGTATCCCAATTAAGAATAATAATTTATAAAACCTATCTAAAGCATCATCTCCTCTTAAAGTTACTAAATTCCCAATAGGCATATCTTTTCTTAATTGTCATTCTGCTACAGATTTTTTAGCTCGTATAAATTTAGGACTTTGTCCTAATAATCTCATTAGTTTATATCTGTTTCTTTTTAAGCTTAGTAGACTATTCCCATTAGAAGATCGTATTTTCTTAAAATCTAGGTTTGACTCTATTCTAATAAAATTTACTTTTACTGGTTTATGATCAGAAAAACTATTCACATCTTTAGCTAATAAATCAATATTAAAATTATTTAATTTGTTTTTCCACATTTTTTTTTCTATATATTTATTTTTATCTATTTAAGAAATAGCAATAAGTTTTTTACATCCATTTCTTACATTTATTTTCAAAGAGTCACATAAAGGTCCTCTAATTCTAGAACCAATTGGAGTTAAATCACTAGCTACATTCTTACCACCTGCTTTTACTAATACTACACTATTATCTCCAAATGATAGAGAATAACCTGTTTTATTAGTTTTCTTTCCAGGTACTCAAATTTTAGCCTTCTCTTCAGATGAATTTTCTGTAATTAAATATTTATGTCCTTTTTTTACAGGTTTTAATCTATTAGAGTCTTTTTTTGTTCTCACAATTAAAGCTTTTAATATATCTCCTTTTTTTATCTTACTTCCAGGTATAGTTTTAGTTACAGATAAAATTATAACATCTCCCACACCTGCAGATCTGTGTCCACGTGAACTCTTTGGAATTAATATTTTAATACATCGGCCTTCAATAGCACCGCTATTATCTATTATATTTATTATTGTTTGTTCACTTATCATTTTAGTCAAATAATCATTTAAATATTTTTCTATCATTCATAACTCTTGAATTTTCGATCAAAGATAATTCTATTCAATCACTTAATATATCACTATTTACTAAAGGTGATGATACTTGATTTCAGTTAAATCTTATTTCTATTTTATTCTTTTCATTATGAATATTCACTATATATGTTATAATTAATTTAGCTATTAATGAGTTAATCTCATCTAATATTATTTTTGTTCTATAAGATTGACTTCTGCTTGATTTAGATTTTTCAATTAATAAATCAAATTTATTTTGATCTAACTTTACTTCTTCTAATTCATTATCACCAGTTTTTCTTAAAGTTGATTTTACTAATACCGGTTTATATACTAAACCTGATATTTCTATTATTCTAACTTGTTCATGAGCTTGCTCATTTTCCGGCATCTTAGAAACAGATAAATCACTTATTTTAAATAAATTAGTTTTTTTATACCCATTACAGTTTAAATAATTATTAGTATTCTTATTAGCTTGTTTTTTACTTATTTTATCTTTTATTACTAGTTCTGAAACTAATATATTTCATGACTTAAATACACTTTTAACAATATAAGTTATTAGTTTATTTCTATAAAAGTATTTTTGTGGTCTATTTTTAAACCGTGTTCTAGATATCGATTTCTCATTTCAATCTATTCTACCACCTAATCTTAAGGCTATTGGATTTATTTTTTGTCCCATTTATTTTTTAAATTTCATTTTATATCTTGGTGATTTTTTAGTTATAGCAAATTCACCGAACTTATAACCTACATGTAAATGTTTGATTTCTAAGTTTTTTCATTCTCCTTTATAACCATTGTGAATATTTACAAACTTACCTATAAATTCAGGTAATATTGTTGATTCTCTGGAATATATTGTATAAGGTTTTTGTTTTGTTCCCAACTCTTTTGAATTTATTAATTCTTCTTTTATTTGAGGTGAACAATAAGCTCCTTTTCATTTCGATCTCATTTGAGTTTGGTCGGATTCGAACCAACGCGCTCTTCATTAAAAGTGAATTGCTCTACCAACTGAGCTACAAACCCTATCAAATAATCGATTTTACTATAACTTAAACCAAAGATCCATATCTTTAGATCCATATCTTTAGATCCACATCTTTAGATCCACATCTTTAGATACGAACTACAGCCTATTCTTATGGGGGCCGATGGCCCCTTTTTATTCTTATGTGAATGTAGGACTCGAACCTACACTTCTCTAACTCAAATTTAGATGTCTTGCCATTAGACTAATTCACATTTATAATTTTTTAGTATTTAAAGTTATTGGTAATAACACCTCATCAAATTTTGGTTTATTTCATAAAACACCTATTTTCAGTATGCTATCTTTTGATCCATTTAAAGACTCTTTAGAAAATTCTATTCTAGATAATCAACTGTACTTATTATCCTTAAAACACATTTTATTTATTGTTTTATTAATCAATAATTGATTACATAGAGCTAAATTACTCTTCAACTTTTCATTATTGAATCCTATAATTGTACCTGACTCTAAATAGATTTTACTATAATCTACTGGTCTTGATTTTCAATAACCTTTAGAATTTGTTATATATACAAGACCATGTTTGATAAAATGATGACTTTCTCCCAAAGATTTAGTAACACCTAATCTAAATAAAATAACATCTAATCTACTTTCTAAACGTTCAATTAAATCTGAACCATATTTATATGTTTTTCGTAAATCTTTATATTCTTTATCTGATAAATTATAATAAGCTTTTAAGACTTGTTTTGAGACAAATCTACTTTTTCACTCTTCTTTAACTAGTTTAATATTTGAAAAACCAGTTATATTTCTCTCAGCAGTTAACTTAGAGATTGTTGGAGGAAGTCTAAACCCCTTTTGTACAATCTCAGATCGTTTAGAATCATTACCTGCATTTAAGTCTGATAAAGCTTGTTCCATTTCTCGCCCTTTAGCATATTTATAACTTAATTTAGCATAATATAAATTTTTATTTGGATGAATTGATAATTTTATTCCTTTCATACAGATTAAAAGGGAATCGAACCCCTACAAACTGTTTTGAAGACAGTGGCACTACCATTATGCTATTAATCCTTTTATGGAGATAATTAACCCAAAACCATTATAACAAATCCCTCTAACTAATCTAAAAGGATATTTATAAGGAATTTTTATGTAAGGTTATACCCTAGGGTAAACCTATAAAATAGGGGAGTAATAATTCTAAGCTAAATTGGACTTGAACCAACGATCTTTACATTATCAATGTAACGCTTTAACCAACTAAGCTATTAGCTTTTTTTAATATATACTAGTACAAATATTTGTTAAATCAACATAATAAAGGCGATTAAACCAGTCAATAAATCAGCACCATATAAACTTAAAGAGTCGAATATTCCAGATGATTCCGGAGTTGCATTTGGACTTATTAGTAATATAATTATTGTAGCTGATGCAAATATTGTAAAGGCGTAATTATATATTCAACCAGATTGTAATGATGAAGCTTGTTTTGTTAATTGAGATACTCCTTTAGATACACCTAATGGACCAACAATTTCAATATAACCTCTATCTAACACTTTATATGTAACTTCATGTCCCATATTAAAGATTGGTCGACCTATTCAATTATTATATACTTGATCAAAATTTCACTTATTACTTAAGAATATATAGATAGTTTGACCTATTTTAGATAATTTGAAATTTACTAATAAATTACCCATTGCATGATATAATACAAAAGCTAATAAAGCCCCTGTCATACTAAATATTACTGGTACTCATTTATATAAAGTATCAATAAATTCAGCATCTATCATAGTATCACTATTACTTGGTAATGTGAATATAGCATTTCCAAAAAATGGAGTACCTAAACCTAAAACAGCATCTCTAAATAAATAACCTACAAATATACTTCCTAAGGCTAATACACCTAAAGGTAATGACATTTGTCATGGAGATTCATGAGCATTTTTAAACACATTTTGACTTCCATTATTATCTGTTAAAAATGTTAAATAGATTAATCTAAATGAATAGAAAGCTGTAAATAATGCTGAGATAGTACCTAATCAATGAGCAAAAGTACCATCTATACTATAATTTGCATAAGCTAATTCTAATATTGCATCTTTTGAATAGAAACCAGTTAAGAATGGGAATCCCATTAATGATAAACTAGCTATTAACATAACAGAATATGTGAAAGGTAATGACTTAATTAAAGCTCCATATTTTCTCATATCTTGTTCATCTGCAACTGCGTGAATAATTGATCCAGCAGATAAGAATAATCCTGCTTTAAAGAATCCGTGATTAAATAAATGGAATAAACTTGCTGAATAATTTGATAAACCTGCTGCAAATACCATATAACCTAATTGAGAACAAGTAGAATAAGCAATAACTTTTTTAATATCATTTTGTACTAAACCTAAACTCGCAGCAAAAAAAGCTGTTAAAGAACCTATTATTACTACAAATGTTAAAGCTGTTGGAGCATATTCTAATAATGGAGATGACCTTATAAGTAAAAATACACCTGCTGTAACCATTGTAGCAGCATGTATTAAAGCACTAACTGGAGTAGGACCTTCCATAGCTTGTGGTAATCAAGTATGTAAACCTAATTGAGCTGATTTACCTGTAGCTCCCACTAATAATAAAGTTCCTATTAATGTTAATTGATCTATTTCCATTCCCATAAATACTATAGGTACTTCTTTAAATTCTTTTGCCATACTAAATACAACATTATAATCAAGACTTTTAAAGATATAGAAAATAGTAAACATAGCTAAACATAATCCAACATCACCTACTCTATTCATTACCATAGCAAGTATTGCTGATTTATTAGCTTGAATTCTAGTGAATCAAAAGTTTATTAAAAGATATGAACAAACACCCACACCTTCTCAACCTATAAACATTTGTAAGAAATTATCAGCTGTTACCAATATAACCATAGCAAATGTAAATAAAGATAAATACCCCATGAAACGAGGTAAATGAGGATCTCCATTCATATATTCTGTAGAATATAAATGTACTAATGCTGATACTGTTGTTACTAATACTAACATCATCACAGTTAAACTATCATACATTAAACCTAAATCTAATTTAAATAAACCTGTTTCAAATCATGTTCATAAATGAACATACACACTATTACCTTTTATACCTACTTCATAAAGACTAATTCAACTTAACAAACTCGTAAGTCCAATTAAAGATGTTGAGAATATAGCAACACCTTTTTCCCCTAATTTTCTACCGAATAATAAACTTATTGAAGAACTTAATAAGGGTATAAATAATATTAATAAATACATTTTTTACTTTTTTTTATTTTTTATTACCTATTTTTATTATACTTTTAATAAAAAGAGTATAACATAGTAAATTTATACTATTATGAGGCCTTTAAGGGCCTATCTATCCCATTATATGAGCTTAACCCCAGGGAATATATCTTTCCTTAATAGCCTCTAGGCTTTATCCCGGACTTTCATCCTTTAGGATTGAGCATTTGAAGGGAATCGAACCCCCGCAATACTGCTTAGAAGGCAGTTGCTCTACCTCTGAGCTACAAATGCTTTTATTACTAATTCTAAGATTCTAATCTAGAGATAAATTTAGTTTTTATAGGCAATTTTGAATTAACGATTTTACTTATAATTTTTCCAAAATTTTCATTTGAACAATTAAATTCTAACAAAATTGCACCAGTTTTAACTCTAGTCATTCAATAATCTATATTTCCTTTACCTTTCCCCATTCTAACCTCTATAGGTTTTTTAGTTACTGGAATATGTGGAAATACTCTTAATTCTAGTTTTTGACCTTCTGAACCACCATCAGATTTTAGCTTACGTTTAATAGCTAATTCTATAGCATTCATATTTGAAGCTGTAATTCTCCCAGGTTCAAGAGCTAAAATCCCATATTTGAATCGTATATTACTTACATTGTCATTATTACTTGAACCTAATCAATCTTGATTTGTTCTAATATTATAAGATATTCTACCTTTATGGTATTTTCTATACTTAGTTTGTCTTGGTTTTAATAACATTATCTATTGTTTTTTAGCCCCATATTTTGATCGAGCTTGTTTTCTTTTCATCACAGATATTAAGTCAAATTTACCTCTTATACATTTATATCTTACACCTGGTAAATCTTTAACTCGACCACCTCTTATTAAAACTGTACCATGTTCTTGTAAATTATGACCTTCTCCTGGTATATAACATACTACAATTTCACCATTTGATAATTTTATTTTAGCTACCTTTCTTTGAGCAGAATTTGGTTTTTTTGGACTTCGTACCATTACTCTTAGACACACTCCCTTTAATTGGGGATTACTTCTTAAAGCTGGACTTATCTTTCGGATTCTACTCCCTTTTGTGTTTTTTCTTCTAGGTTTTCTTATTATTTGATTTATTGTTGCCATTGTATTTTTTTTTCTTTTTTATTTAAGCCCTAAAAATTCCAGACTTAGATCGTAAAATTATTAGACTATAGGGTGATTAACGAGATTTGAACTCGCGACCTCTTTTTCCACAGAAAAGCGTTCTAACCAACTGAACTATAATCACCTTCATCCTAAGATTTATTAACTTTAACCTATCTTAGGGATTTTAAAATTTATATTAAGATATATTTTAAATAAGAGAATATATCCGGACTAAAGGGTCCGGGATTATCTGCTAATTCTTCTTTATAATTTTATATCTCAATAATATACGGAAAGAACAGGATTTGAACCTGTGAATCCTATTGGAAAACTACTTAGCAGGTAGCCCTATTAACCACTCTAGCATCTCTCCTTTTATATCTTTAATTAATTAAAAATACTTTTTTTGCCAATAACAGGACTCGAACCTATAATCTTTTGATTACAAAACAAACGCATTACCAATTATGCAATACTGGCTTTTTATTCCAACTTATCTATATTTCCAATAGAATATTAATGTCTAATAGGACTCGAACCTATTTCTTTCAAGCCGAAATTGAATACATGACCAAACATGTTCTAGACACTTTCGATTTATTTTATGAAATAGTTTTTAACTTCTTTAGCTAATTTACTCCATTTATTTTATGAAGCTGTTTTAACTCATTTAGCTAATTTACCTCATTTATTTTTAGCAGGGTTACCTAAACCTCCAGATCCATGACTTTTACCACCATGAGGATGATCTACAGGATTCATAGCTTCTCCTCTTACTGTAGGTCTTATACCTAATCATCTATTTACTCCTGCTTTACCTTTTTTTTGTTTATAATTATCAATATTAGAAACTATACCTATAGTTGCTGTTAATGAACTCTTTACTGTAGTTATTTTACCAGAAGGTAGTTTTATAGTTGATAAACCTAATTCTTCATCATGTTTTAACACTATTCCACTTGTACCTGCTGATTTTATATACTTCCCATCTAAGTTGTAGAAATTTGTTCCTAATATCATTTCTTTTAATGGTTTTGATTCACCTAAATTTGTAATTTGATTACTATTAATATTTAGTTCAGATATTAGATTGTTTTCATCAATAGAATTAACTTTATAACCTTTTATTATGTCACCTGATTTTAAACCAGAAGGAGCTAATATATACCACTTCTTAGTATTCCCCATTTTAGATTCTTTTAAACACTTTAATAAAGCTAAAAATCCGGACTTTGATGGGTCATAATCTATTCTTTCTACTATATTGTATGAATAATTACCATAGATTCTTTTTGAATCAACTTCTCTATATAATCTTTTATGACCACCACCTTGATGTCTTACTGTTATTTTTCCACTGTGATTTCTACCACTATGTTTTAATACTCTATGTTTTAATAAACCTAAATTCTTTAATTCTCTTCTTTTTTCTTTAGTCAAATCTTTAGATGAAGGTTTTACTATCTTTATCATATTTCTTAAAGATGGAGTAACTGGCTTATATCTTTTTATACTCATTTTATCTTTATTTTATTAATCAAATTTTTAATCCTAATATACCTCATTTAGTATATATTTCTTTTTTATTATATTCTATATAATAATCAATAGATTGAGACTTAACACTACCTTGTATATTAGATAATTTTCTAGATTTTGCTGCACCTCTCAATCTACCTTTTAATTCTATTTTTAAACCATTATAGTTCTTATTTTTCTTATTTAAAGTATTATTAGATTCACCTAATCATAAACTGTTTAATTTATATTTTAGATCTAAACTTTTTATACCCCCAATTCCAGAGTTTATCTGACCATTGTTATCTTTTTTTGAAGATTGTAAAGAATAACTACCCTTACCTTTGGGTTGACCCTTACTTACCAATGTATCTCAAGATAATACTCTTCTATGATTTTTAAATGAAGTTTTTAATTTCTTAGCTTCATTTTTATCCATTTGTGTTACACGATTATATTTGTTCATTTCTGTTTATTTTTTTATAATTTGAAAATAATTACTTTTTTTCGTTAATGTAATTTTAGTTATTTTCTTTTTATTTTACTTACCCTCCTCATCAATAGATGAATACGTATAAGAATAACCATACAATATCAACAAAATGTCAATATCATGCAGCAGCTTCAAATCCTGTATGGTGGAATTTAGTAAAGTGATGTCTAATTAATCTTACTAACATAACTGCCAAGAAGATTGTACCAATTATAACATGTAATCCATGGAATCCAGTAGCCACAAAGAATACTGATCCAAATACTGAATCAGCTATTGTGAAAGGTGCTTCTCAATACTCCATTCCTTGTAATAAAGTAAATATTACAGCTAAGATTAATGTTGCAATTAAACCATTAATTGTGTTCTCTCGATCACCAGCTATCATAGAATGGTGCGCTCAAGTCACAGTGGCTCCAGAGCTAAGCAGTAAAGTTGTATTTAATAAAGGTACATCAAATGCGTTAATTGTTTGGATACCTATAGGTGGTCAAATACCTCCTATGTGTAATTCTGGCCCTAATGAACTTTGGAAAAATGCTCAAAAGAATGAAAAGAAGAACATTACTTCTGATACTATGAATAATAACATACCATATCTTAGACCTCTTTGTACTACTAAAGTATGATGTCCTTGGAATGTTGCTTCTCTCACAATATCTCTTCATCAGTTATAAGCTATTATAGTTAATAAAACTAATGATAAAAATAAAAATGAACCTCCAAATTCATATGAATGGAAATACATTACAGCTCCAGTTGTTACTCCTAAAGCTGCAAAACTTGCCATATATGGGTATGGTGAAGGCTCTACTAAATGATATGGGTGATAGTGTTTTGCCATCGTTTTTCTTTCTTTTTTATGTCTGATTAGACCTGTCCTAAGACTTATTAACATTCCCATATTAATGCTTAAATTTACACTAGTATATAGGAATATAATAATTATTCTTTATTTCTTTCTTAATTTAATGAAATTAAAAGAATTTTATTATTTTTTAGTTGCTCTTACACTAACTGGAACTAGTATACATTTTTATTATATTTAGTAGGGGCCGACGGCCCCTGTAGCCACTAGTGTTTATCCTTAACCTTAAAGTCTTGGTTTATACCATTAGCTTTTATAAAGTTTAAGATTACTTATTATACCAATAGATATCTGATCAACCTTTTTGTTTGTATTTGTCTTTATAACCAGGTTTTAATTGCCGAATACTACTCATTCAACCAGTTAATTTATCTAAATCGTAAGATTCACAAACTATTTCATTGGCTGAAAGAGATAATTTTTCATTATTGTTAGAACTCTCATTATTAACATATACTATTATCTCTTTTGGTATTTCTTTCTTAATAGAATTTTTATAACCTATATTCATTTCAACAAATTGTGGTTCAGAGCTTTTATTTAATTTTATTCAATAACCAACTCCATTAAGTGTCATACCTTTCCTATGTCCTTTCAATAAGCCTTTAATAAGATTATTTAATTTACTTTCTAATAAACCTTTTATTTTCTTATCTGTAGTATCTACTTTTACAGTATTTGTTTCACTGTCTAAATAAATATGTGTAGCAATTTGACTATCTATTAAAAAACTATGAGTTTTTAAAGAAGTTCCTTCACCAAATTTGATTATACACTGTTTTATATTCTTAGTACTTTTTAGAGCTTGCCCTTGACCTATATTGCTAATAGGGGCATTAGCTGCTAATGTGTTTAATTCTTTAATTTCAAATTTTATCATAATAACAAGCACAAACTGGATTCGAACCAGTATAAGAAATTTTGCAGATTCCTCCAATTACCTGCTTTGGTCTTGTGCCTTTTTAATTTATAAGTTTCTAAATATTAATTTGTTCTCTATAATACCAGCCAATGGACTTAATATTAAAAAGTAAGCAAAATACATAAATGAACAAACTTGTCCTATGAATACTCAAGGGTCTTCTACAGGCATTGCTCCTATGTAAGTTAATAAAAAGAAATCACCTACAAAGAATCAGAATAATACTCTACCTATTGGTCTAAATTGAGAACTTCTCATCTTAGATGTATGCACATGTGGTAATGCGAATAATACTAATAATGAAGCAAATAATGCTATAACTCCTAATAATTTATCAGGAATTGATCTCAAGATAGCATAAGCAAATAAGAAGTATCACTCCGGTTGAATATGTGGTGGAGTCACTAAGGGATTAGCAGGAATATAGTTATCAGGATGCCCTAGGTAGTTAGGTGCAAAGAATACAAATAAAGAAAAGAATATTGCGAATACTCCATAACCAAATAAATCCTTAATTGTGTAATAAGGATGGAATGGTACTTTATCTATATTACCATCTACACCAACAGGATTATTACTTCCATGTTCATGTAAAGCAATTAAATGCACTAAAGCTAATCCAGCTAAAGCGAAAGGTAATAAGTAGTGTAAACTAAAGAATCTATTTAAAGTTGCATTACTTACACTAAATCCACCTCATACTCACTCTACTATATCTGTTCCTACGTAAGGTATAGCTGATATTAAATTAGTAATAACTGTTGCCAATCTTCTGCCATTTCTACACATTATTTATTTAATAACATAAAATAGAAATTCCTGTACCCTCAATACCACTTATTTGGATGTTACAAGGGGCCCTGGATCCGATTATCGGTCGGATAGAAGTCCGACTGTACATTAAGCATCATTTCAGACACCCACCAGTGAACCAGTCTGTAGCAGTTCATTTTCTAACTGACGGTCTTGTCCTTTAAAGGTTTTTACTCTTATATAGAATTTTGACCGTTAACACTAGTGTTGCAAGTATAGTCAGTTTTCACTGAATATTAAATTTCCAGAAAATTGTTATTATTTAATCTTCTTAGGTTAGCCCTTAAGACTATACTTACTATCGCCTATTTATTTTTTTTCTATCTTTCATTCCTTCTGTTAAATGACTAGAAATTAATTTTATAAATTCTTTTTTTGATTCCTTGTGTATATAGATAATGTATTGATCTTTATTTCCTAATTTATTTACTGAACTTACTATATTAAATAGATTTTTCAATATATTTATACTTAAATACTCTACTTCTTCTTTTTTATATTTATTAGTATTTAATTTAAGACCTTCACCAGAAATGCAGCCATCATCCATAAATCAGACCGCTAAACTTAATGATGTGAAATCTTTATCTAAATCTTTAGGTACTACTTTTATGTTTTTTTCACCTGAGCTGGTACTAATATAAAACCGATTATAATAATTATTTAACTCAACAAAACTATAGCTATTTAACTTATAATAATATCTAACTTTATTATTTTTAGAAATTCGTATATATAACTTCGGTTTTTTTGTACTTACAAATCCATTTGATGAAAATTTCTTTCAAATTCACATTAAATATTCAACATTAGTATCTTCTTGTTTAAACAATAGTCTACTATTTCCTTCAATAATAGAACCTTCTTTATTTTTTCATTTGGATCTTTCAATATGCAAGTTTCCCAATAAAGAACCTATCATAATTTCTTTTATTTCAGAATTATTTCACATTTTTTTTTCTAGATTATTTTTTATTTAGAACAAATAAGGGCGATTTAAGGCAACTTAATACCTCATAAACTCATTTGTCCTCATGGTAATACATACAATCTTCCAGTCTTTCAATCTATTAATTTCTGAGAGAAAGATCCTGTACCCTCTTAATAAAGGGGCCCTGTGCTTATTATGTTTTACAGAACATATTAATTATTCTGCTACATTTATACACCATAATAAGGGAAGATCCGACTGTACATTAAGCATCATTTCAGATACCCATTTGTGACCCAGTCTGTAGCGACTTTATACACAGCCGACGGTCTTAGGGTTACTCTTATTTTTTTATGAGTAAGAAATTTACCTTTTGACTCGTTTTCACAAATGTAGCCTTGATATTAAATAATATCTCACACTCCCGTCGGAATGATCAAACACTTTTTTAATTGTTTTTTTGTATAAATTGCACAATTATTTTTATGGTAACAATATGTGTTTACCTGTGTTTGGACTATGCAATATATTTGATTATTATGTTTAATTTTTTAATCGGTTCACTTGACTTAATATATCTTCTTATTGTCCTATAGCTCACCGGATAATTTTTAGAAACTTCTTTTGCAGAAGAATATACCTTGATTAGTTTACTTGTTGTTGAATCATATACACCAGTCTTTCTAGATGATAAAAATTTTAGAGTATTTAAACTTTTTTTATAGTCAATATCTACACTAGTATTTTCTGCTTCTACTAATGTATTACAATTTATCTTCTGGTCTTTGTTTATATGATTGTTTGTTTCACTATCTAATTCCAATAATAAAATATTATATTTAGGTTTATACTTCTTAATCATTTGTGTTTCTATCTTTCTAGTGTTTTTAGGGTTAGTGTATGCTATTATATTAAATGAAAAATTTTCTACACCATATTCTAACATAGCTTTACGTAAATTTATACTAGTTTTCTTATGTGAATGTAAAAAGTGATTTCTAAATCGTATATATAAACGATTAGATTTTTTATTTGAAGATATAGCACTACCTATATAATAATCTTCTGTAATATGATTAATTATTATATAAACACCAGATTTTCCTAAATTATCTATTTCTATAGATACCGCATCTCAAGGATACTTATATCTTTTTAATAAATTAATATTTTTAAACATTACAAATATATTACATTTTCGGCAAATATTATACCGATAAATGCAGTAGCCATCATTAATATTAATATTATAACTCCTACACCTCATACGATTTCTCGTGGTTTTGTATATGAACCATAATATAATCCTCTTCCTATATGTAAATAAACCATTATGAAGAACATTGATGCTCCATTAGCATGGATATATCTTAATAATCAACCATAATTTACATCTCTCATTATATGTTCAACAGATGTAAAGGCCAAGTCTACGTTAGCTGCATAATGCATTGCTAAAAATATTCCTGATCCTAATTGAATTATTAAACATAAACCTAATAAAGACCCGAAACCTCACATGTATGATAAATTTGCAGGTGCCGGTAAATCCACTAGCATATTATTTACTATTGATAATATTGGATGTTGTTTTAATAATCTCATATTTATAATTTTATTGGTATCACTAGGGATCGAACCTAGAACGCTTTTCAGCATTTGTTTTACAGACAAACTCATTAACCATTCTGACATAATACCTCGTTAGATCTTATTAGCTAAAATTGCTCTCATATTTTTTGTTGTTACCATTATTAGGGACCTAGATTGCTGTGAGAATCTCATCCTATATTCTTTAGAATAATTATGTTCTTTCTTATTTTTATTCATTGCCCCTATAACTCTTTTATTCTTATAATTTATTCTTAATATACTGGTTTTTAATCATTATATAACCTTCTCTTCCCTATTCGCTAATTCAATTCTTTTTTACTATACCTATATAGCCAGTAACATTTTCTTGAAGCTCAATTTATAAATTTAGATTGTTATATTTACTCATCTTAACCTAGTATATCAATATCAAAAGTGGCCTCTACTATTCCATAGGGCTCTTTAATCTTATTTGATTTATTATTAACCAAATAACTCTTAATATTCTATGGTCAGTATTTGTTAAAAGAGACTATATTTACTAAGGAATATTTTAGTCTATTAAATGAGGCTATATTTACTAGTAATTATTCAATTTATATTTATTTTAGTGCTTAAGATCACTGGCCTTATTAGAGTAACCTTTTATATATATATTAACTATAGTTTTTAGTATAACGGAATATTTAAGGCAATCTAGAGATAAAAGACGCAAAACAAATTAATATATTTTGATTAAATTTACGCAATTTAGTTTGTTAAAGGTATATTCAATCTATGGTCGAATAAAAATATCCGACACTTTATTTGTTTGTAAAAATTATTACTTAACCGAATAAGATTAAGAAACTAACCATTAAAGCGAATAAAGCAACTGCTTCACTTAAGGCGAATCCCATAATAGCGTATGTAAAGTACACACCTCTTAAACTTGGGTTTCTAGCCACAGCAGTAATTAAACTACCGAAAACAATTCCAATACCTGCTCCACTACCAGCAACTCCGATAGCCGCTGATCCAGCTCCAATAAATTTTGCCGCTTCTGCCATATTAAAATAATATTATTTTATATAAGAAATTTAATAAGGATCACCCTCTATGTTTGTTTCTTATATCAATATTACGAAAACGAGGAGATTCGAACTCCCATCCACTTGCTTGACAAACAAGGACATTAACCATTATGCTACATTTCCTTTTATTCTTTAAATATTTGGACCTTTTAAGTCCTAACTTACACAGAGTTATATATAACAAATCTGTCCAAAAATATTTATTTATCTTTTTTTAACCTCTTAGTAGATTAATGAATTTAACAGATATTGATCCTTTAATTCTGTAATAAGCTACTAATATTGATAGACCAATTGCAGATTCTGCTGCTGCTACCACTAATATATATAATGCGAATATTTCTCCTATTAAATTATCTAATAAGATTGATCCTACAATTAATATAAAGTTAATTGACAATAGCATTAATTCTACTGACATTAACATAACAATAATATTTTTTCTATTTACTACTATACCTAGAACTCCTAAGATAAATAGCATAAAACCTAAAATAACATATAATTCTACCATTTTTTTTATTTATTTATTTAATTTATTTTTATTTTTTTTAGTTAATCCGGCCATTATTTACCAGCTGTTGTCCCTTAAGACCCCATGAACAAACCCTAGGGACATGTCCAACTTATAGATATTAGCTTTAACTATCACATTTATTATGACTATAACTATTTAGACTTGATTTCAATATTTCTGAATATACCAATTTCTAATAAAATAATGATAGGTATAAATACAATTAATGTAAATACAATATCTGGGGGACTTATCATTCCTATAATAATATAAATTATTAATAAAATACTTTTTCTAAATTGTATATATAATTCTCTTATCTTTTTGAACTCTAGACTACAATATAGGATAAACAATATTCAGATTAATATATAGACATTTCTAATAGTGTCCAATAATTCGCTCATTTTACCCATTACTAATATGTTGCTATTAACTTCATTTAGAGAATCTCATAAAGTATTACTTAGCAGACCAAATAATAGAGGTATAACTCAGATATTTCATATTATAAATAAGGAATAAAAATGATAAACTTTATTTATTTCATGTTTATATTGACCTCCCCTAAAATATATTAGAATAAGAAGACTATAAGATATAAATCCAAGATATATAGCTATATATATTGACATTCTTAAATAGCAAATTAAACCTTCTAACATATTTGTAACCATTATTGTATAATTATCCAGATGCAAATGATTTAATAATCATATTCAATATCATTCTTTATTAATTCAAATACAGATAGCAGTACATACTAATGATAATATACTATAAAATACAGTTCATTTGAACTCTATAAGATGTTTCATTTATATTTTTCAACGTTTTCTAGTGTTAGCGTTAGATCGAGTTCTACCTTTAAGAGGAAATTTCTTTCTATGTCTTGTTCCTCTATAGCTATTTATTTTTAATTCTCTAGCTATATTTTTTTGTCATATCTCGATATAACTATCATCAATTAGACCATCTCGTCTTAATTCAGTTAATTTATTATATAATTTTTCTATATTTCTTTTATTAACGGGAATAGGATTAGCCAAAGGGCTAATTTTTGCAGTATTTAAATTAACTTCTCAATCTCTCATTGAACCCCTTTCTCCCGGCTGTAGCATACTTTTTCTTGATATACCACTCTCATTTAATAATTGTATTGCTTTTTTAGGTCCTATACCTTTAATATTTCTTAAACAATACTCAATTTTAGCTGCTGTATTTTTAGACACATCAGACTTCTTAGATTCATTATTTGATTTTAATTTTAGTTCTCACATTTTTAGATATTAGGAGATTCGAACTCCTGACCTTTTCTGTGTAAAAGAAACGCTCTAACCAACTGAGCTAAATATCTGTTACTTTTTTTATATAGAATTAGTCTAATTAATTCAAGAGATAATTATATAAGAGAAATTTTCTAAGTAACGATTTATCCCAAGATTTTTATGGTTTTTTTGGGATATACTCGGAGTTATTTATGTAGTCAGAGAAGCTGGATTTGAACCAACACCTTATCGTCCCAAACGATAAATTCTACCACTTTAACTATTCTCTGGTGCTCAGAACAGGACTTGAACCTGCAACCTTATCATTTTCAGTGATACGCTCTAACCAATCGAGCTATCTAAGCTTGTGAGTTTTTCCAATTTATCGAATTTAGTTAGGATCGTATTGGTATATGAAAACTCTATTTCTTCTAATGGGATTTGAACCCATACGCCGTTAAGCATTTGATTTTAAGTCAAACATGTCTACCGGTTCCATCATAGAAGATTGTTTATTTTTACTAATATTTATATTAAACTAAATATGTTTAGTAAAGAACTTATTTTAAAGTAAAGAAAAACTCAACCTTAATAAAGTAATGCGTCGTAGGCCTATAGTATAATATAGAAACCTTCGTAATATATACGGACTAAAGTCCGGACTTATTTTTTTATATATAAGCATTCCATACCGGAATTGAACCGATATTGCCTTCGCGAAAAGAAGGATTCCTACCATTAGAAGAATGGAACTTTAATAGAAATAATAAGCCTGGTTGGGCTCGAACCAACGACAATGTTGCTCATGAGGCAAACACTCTACCAACTGAGTTACAAGCTTTTTTTAAATTTAATTAATGTTATGTTCCGACAAATCCGTTAAATGCCATTAAAATAGAAGCTACAAAAATTACAAAACCTAAACTTAAAGGTAAATAAGACTTTCATAGTAATGCCATTAATTGATCATATCTCATTCTAGGGAATGTTGCTCTTATTCAAACGAATACAAAGATAAATAATGTAGTTTTCAAACTTAATCATATTGGACCAGGTATTCAATTTAAAGGTGCTACATCTAATATTGGTAATCAACCTCCAAAAAATAATATTACTGTTAATAAAGACATTAATATTATATGTGAATATTCTGCCAAAAAGAACATAGCAAAAGTCATTGCTGAATACTCAACATTATAACCTGAAACTAATTCTGATTCTCCTTCTGGTAAATCGAATGGCACTCTAGCTGTTTCTGCTAAAGCTGATACAAAAAACATTAAGAAAGCTGGAAATAATGGAATAAAGAATCAAATCTCTTTTTGTGCTAAAACAATAGATGATAAATTTAATTCACCTACACATAATATTACAGAGATTAGAATTAAACCCATTGAAACTTCATAACTAATCATTTGAGCAGCTGCTCTTATTGCACCAAAAAAGGCATATTTTGAATTACTTGCTCATCCTGACATTAATATTGCATAAACACTAATAGATGATACAGCAAATATATATAATAAACCAACATTTAAATCAGCTATTACAGCTCCATCATCATATGGAATTACTGCTCAACTTAATAATGCTAATGCTAAACTTATTATAGGAGCCATTACAAATATACCTAAATTTGCATATGTTGGTAATATTGTTTCTTTTGAGAATAATTTTAAACCATCTGCTAAAGGTTGTAATAAACCAAAAACTCCAACTACATTAGGACCTTT
>MDSV01082176.1_pt1 | contig 37807 bp, 30 predicted proteins | sample 810851 | NCBI WGS metagenome assembly MDSV01 (sample SAMN05326640, study PRJNA326480) | marine metagenome | isolation source: seawater | place: Atlantic Ocean: North East | collected 2012 | reverse complement strand
CAAAACCCAAAACATGTGGCAATATCTCTTAATGGAGAACCAACATTATACAGAAGATTAGGGGAATATATTGATGAATGCCATAAACATGGAATGACAACAATGTTAGTTACAAATGGAACATTACCAAAAGTTTTGGAAAAGTTAGATCCTCTGCCAACTCAACTTTATGTTAGTATTGATGCGCCAAATAAAGAGGTTTTTGATAGGATTTGTAAACCAAAATGGAATAATGGTGCATGGCATAAATTTGAAGAAACAATTGATTTATTGCCTAGTTTAGATACTCGTATCGTTGCAAGACATACTTTGATTAAAGATGAAAATATGTTTGGTTATGAACAAGAATATGCAAGATTAGACGAAAGAGCACAACCAGATTGGATTGAAGCTAAAGGTTATGTTCATGTAGGACATTCACAAAATAATTTAGATATCACAAATATGCCTTATCATTCAGAGATTTTAGAATTTTCCAATACACTTGCAGAACTAACAGGACTTCAAGTATTAGATGATTCTAAGCCAAGTAGAGTTGCTCTAATTGGTAAAGAAAAGATACCTTTACCAATACCTGAAATAATCAAAGAATTTCCTAAAGATTTAGGTATTGCACCACCAACTAAACACTTGCCTCTTCTTTGATTTAAGCAGGGTCTAATCCAGGTAATATCTTGAGATTAGGATCAATTGTTACATCTACACCTAAATCTTTCATTGCTCTTGCAAGTGATTCAGATTGAAATTGAGGAGTCCAACGTTCTTCAATTCTCTTCCTTCCATTTTCAGACCATTTGATTCTATTTACATCTATTTTTGCTTGTATTATTGCCTCATTCCAAGAATTCATATTTTCTGAATTATTTGGCCACGGTAATCTTTTACCATTTTCATTATCTGTAATGGTGTGTGTGAAACCTGCTTCATCTACAACTAATGCAGGAGTGCCAACAAGAATGGCTTCCATTGGAGTTAACCCGAAACCTTCTCCGTGAGCGATAGCAATTAGTGCTGTTGAATTTCTGATTAATGCGGTAATTTCTTCATTAGATATTCTAGGCATTACAATTAATTCAGCAGAAATTTTACTTGCTTCTTTTTTCAATTCTTCAGTATTTCCCCCACCAATATGAACTAAAGGCAATTCTGAATTTTTTGCAATTCTTAATGCATCTAAACTTGCTTTCATATAACTTGCCCTACCTACAGTTACAAGATATTCTCCAGTTGGCTTTAGTTCAAAATTTTCCCATGATTCTAATTCAGATGAAGATGCTTTTTTGGACCATAAAGTTGTATTTACAGCTGGCCATAATACACCTACTCCTCCAGGTCGACATTCATTGTCTCGAGAGGGATAGTTTCCTGCTAATGATTGATTTTCTATAACATTCCATCCGTGTGCTTTTGCCAAACGCCTAGCACTTGTAGGAGTATTAGATGAGATGGATGTATTAGGTCTGTTCCATAGAACTCTGTGCCATTTCTTATCCCATCTTTTATGATATGAAAGCATCAATTTTGTTAGCCATAATGGTCTTATTGGTTTTCCATTTATCTTTCTGTGTAGCACATCATCATGTAATCCTCTATGCATTTCAATAAGATAAGCATGCAAAGGAATATGTGTAGGTAGAATAGATAATACTTCTAATGAGCCAGATGCTGAAATCAATATTGCATCTGCATCATTAATTGACTTTTTTAAATTATTATTTTCAGTGTCATTAACTAGATTATTCCACTCTTTTAATTGTGATCTACCTGTTTTTGCAGTCATTTCATTAAGGCCACCTTTCGGATTAATCCAAGGTTTTTTGGGAGTAATCAATGGGATGTTATTTTCTTTTAAGAAATTACAAACTTCTTCTGGTGCATTAAGTGTTACAAAAGTTATATTCCATTTTTCTTTATGTTTTGGAATTGCAGTAAGGATTTCTCTTTGTGCTCCACCTAATGGAGACATATCATTATGAAACCAAATTAGTGATGGTAAATTTTCCATAATATCCCTCTTATTTTAATATACGATTGTATAATTTTATTATTTCTTCAGTAACATTTTCCCAAAGGTATTTTTCTGCAGCAATTTTCCCTGCATCTCCCCATTCATTTAGTTGTTTTTTAGGAGATGAAATTAATGCATTCATTGTTTTTGATAATTCAATATCAGATCCAGAATTAAATGATAAACCGCTCTTTGCATCATCCACTAATTCTCCTAATCCATTGACATTTGACATTATCACAGGTAATTTATTATGCATAGCTTCCAATAATACAGTAGGTAAACCTTCAAACTTAGATGGTATTACCATTCCTGTAGAGTTTTCAAATAACCATTGTTTTTCTTCCTCGGATACAACGCCTAGTACATGAATATGTTTTGAAAATGAGATGTTCATAACTTGTTTTTCTAACCATTCTCCTAACTCTCCTTTCCCTGCAATGATCAAATCGAAATCTGGTTTTGAATTAAGACCTGAAATTTCCCACGCTTTCAAAAGAACATCTAATCCTTTTTGCTCTGATAAGCGACCAATGAATGTTAATGTGGGGCGTTCATTTTCAATATTATCTGGTAATTTTGATGGCCTAATCCCTGATTCAAGTATTGGAACAAACCCATTAGGAATTATGTCGATATCCCCCTTAACTCCTTTTTCCTTCAATAATTTTTCAAAAAACGGTGTTAAAACAATTCTTCCATTTGATGAATGCAAAGTTTTTCTTCCTTGCATAGCCCATCTAATTTTTTTAATGAGATTTGCAATAAATCCATGTTTAATATAATCATTATGATATGTAGTAACAATTGGTTTGTTTTGTTTTTTTGCTCTCTTCAAAACTTGACGAATTAATGTAGGCAAAGTATCATGTAAATGAATTAAATCAAATTCATCAATACTAAGATGATTTGTTGATACAACAGGATCAACACCGCCTAAAACTCTTTTAGGACTAAATCGAACAACATTTATTCCTCCTCTTTGGAATTCTTTTTCATCATGTTTAGGAACATCTGCACACCATACAGTTACTTTATGTCCTCTTTTTACCAATTCCTTGCCAATATGCTCGACATGTTGATTCCCTCCACCAATATGTGGCCAAAACCATACATGAACAAGGAGGATATTTAATTTGGAATCGGCTTTATGAGGTCCCTTGCTCATGCCTCCGGCATGAGAATATGTTACTAATCTATTTGTACTATTTTTTCTTTTTTCCAAATAATTTATTTTTTACATCATCTATTTGCTTTTCAGCATTTTTCTTTGCTTGTTCTACGACGTATTCTGTGGCTTTTGCCTTTGCTTTATTTTTTGCATTATTTATAGCACCGCCAGCAGTTTTTGAAGCACCACTCGCCGCTCTTTTCAAAAAGCCCTTCTTTTTTTCAGTCTCTTCGGTCATGTATTGAGGAACAGATGCACACACATTATCCTATTGATTACACTATAAATTAGAAGCGAGTAGTTCATCTAACATCAATATCTCGGCCTGTCTATGGAGCCAATTGAATCTGTAGCATTAGTGGGTGCTGGGACAATGGGAAGTGGTGTAGCACAAAAGGCCGCTCAAGAAGGATTCCAAGTTCAGTTGATTGATAGAGATCAAGAATCAATTGATCGAGGCATTAGTATGATTAGAGCAACTCTTGATGAAGCAATTAGTCGAAGAATAATGACTCCAGAAAAAGTTGAAAAAGTTCTGGATAATATTCTCCCAATTGTTGATTCTAGTAATGTTGATATTGCAACAGATATAGTAATAGAAGCAGTTTTTGAGGATTTAGATGTTAAATCAGCAGTTTTCGATATTATTGACAAAAGTTGTGCAGAACATACAGTAATTGCCACAAATACATCCTCACTATCTGTAAATGAGTTATCTAAATCTACAAATAGACCTGAAAAATTTATTGGATTACATTTCTTTTATCATCCAGCAAAAAATAGATTGGTAGAAATAATTCCTGGTGATGAAACTAGTGGTGAAACACTCGAGAGAGTGGAACAATTTTGTAAAAGAATCGGAAAAGTGCCAATAACATGTAAGGATAGACCTGGCTTTGTAGTTAATCGATTCTTTGTTCCTTGGCTTAATGAAGCAGTATTAATTTTAGAAGATGGATTAGGAACACCAGATCAAATAGACGCTATTGCTATGGAGGTATTTGAGATAGGAATGGGGCCTTTTGCTTTAATGAATGCAACAGGCTTACCGATTGCTTTGCATTCTTCAGATTATTTATCTAAGCAACTAGAAACTCCAAGATTTGAAGGAGCATCATTATTGAGGAAAACCGTGAACTCAAATAGTAATTGGGTTATTGAAGAAACAACAGATGAACCAAAGAATAAAGAGGAAATAAAAAATAGATTGTTGGGGATTACATTTTTAGTTGCAACCCAAATTGTTGCAGAAGAGATTTGTAGATTAGAGGATGTGGATTGTGGTGCTAAAGTAGGTTTAAGATGGCAAAAAGGACCATTTGAAATGATGAATCAGATGGGAGTAAAAGAGAGTAGTCAACTTGTTAGAGAATTTTATCAGAAATATTGCAGTGCATATTCACGTTCTGAAAAAGACAAAGAAACGGGATTAGAAATACCTGAATGGTTTAGAGATCGTACCGAAGAATTTGATTTTGAATTAGTTGAAGTTAAAATGCAAGGAAGCATTGCCAGAGTTCTAATAAATCGTCCAGAAGTAATGAATGCTTTGAATGAAAATGTAGTAGAGCAACTTCAGAAAATTGTAGACAATCTAAATGAAAACGAGGATGTAACAACGATAGTCTTTGAAGGAGCTGGTAAGGCATTTATTGCGGGAGCAGATGTAAAATTCTTTGTTGAAAAATTGAGGGAAAATAAATTTGAAGATATTTTTAAATTTACTCAAGCAGGACATGATTTATTGAATACTATTGAAAAATCAACAAAAACAACAATTGCACTTACAACCGGAATAACATATGGAGGAGGTTTAGAATTTGCACTATCTTGTGATTATAGAATTGGTTCTGAGAAAACAGAATTTAGGTTTCCTGAAACTGGAATAGGAATTTATCCAGGATTAGGAGGAACTCAAAGAATGTCAAGAATAGTAGGGGTCGAAGTTGCTCGTTGGGCTATACTTGCAGGTAATAGAATCGGAGGTGAGTTTTCTCACCAACTAGGAATTGTAGATGAATTATCTTCAGAAACAAATATTGAACACACAATTTTGACTTTAGCAGCACTTGATTATGAAAATAAATACCGAGGTAAACCAAAAGAGATTAATGAAAAAATTGAAACAATAATGAGGTTTTATGGAGATAATGCACTTTCTGAGATTTTATCAGGGCATACTCCAGTTGGTTTTGATGCAGAGAATGAATTTGTAGTTCGCCAATTCAAAAGTTTGTCTCGAGCAGCACCAATAGCATTAATCATGGCTAGTCAATTGATTAATGAAAGCATGAAAACAAATTTAGATGCAGGGTTACAATTAGAATTAGATCGTTTGGAAAAAATATTTTCAACAAGTGATGCTTTAGAAGGTTTAAGCGCATTAATAGAATCGCGAAGACCAACCTACCAAAATAACTAGTTTCAAATTATATAACTAAGGTTTATATTTTACACTTAGTGCACAGGGTACAACAGGTGTAAATGTGTCACAACCTCCTCTTCCCTTACCTAAAAAAACAGTTAATATTGTTGAAAAAAAAATTAATGAAGTAATAGAAATAGGTACTGAAATCCGTTCTATCTTGGGGAGTAGAAACCAAGAAGAAGAATGGGGAGAAAAGTGGGAAGTAAATGCCGCTGTACAATCTTTAAATATTCTTTCAGGTAAGTGGACAGTTGAAATTATGTCTGCATTATATATTGCAGGAGGAAAGAGATTTAATGAGTTAAAGAAGTTATTAGAAGGAATTTCTAGTAGAACTTTATCTGATAAATTAAAATTATTAATAGAAAATAATTATGTGCATAGAGATGTATCTCCAGGCCCACCTGTAAAGGTAAGATATTTACTTACAGATTATGGGACCAATATTGGAAAATTATTCAGTCCAATTGTTGGATATATCAAAATTAATAATAATATGATTAAAAAGATATAATCTTGTAAACATTAAGCCAACACATTAAAGTCCTAAGTAGTAAAAAACGGTATATGGCATTAATTGAACAGGCTGTAAGACGCCGACCTTTTTTTGTTGCTTCTATAGCTACAGTTTGTACTTGGTTTACTGGTTTTGGTAGCGCAATTATTGCAATAGTTCCTTTTTATGGAACAAAAGGATTTTTTTTCTCTGGAATCGTTTCTAATCGTAGGAATAAACTAATGGAACATCCATTAAGAACAAAGATACTTGAAACACTAACACAAAACCCAGGATTATGTTATAGAGAATTACAGAAGGAACTTAACGCAGCAAATGGTACATTGAGGCACCATATTGATGTCCTGAAAAACCAGAGAAGTTTAACAATTGTAAGAGTTAATGGACGCACTTGTCATTATGCAGGAGCCCCAAGTCAGATTAAAGTTCTAAGATCAATGGGTATCGAAGACGATTCTCGTGCTGCTTCATTAATGCCTGTAGGGTTGTCAGAAGCACAAAAATTAGTAATTAATGAATTAAGAAAGGGGAATCCTCTAGAATCCCAAGCAGAACTTGGAAGAAGAATTGGTAGGACTAGGGCTACAGTTCATTCAGCAGTAAAGGTATTGAAAGATAGAGGTTTGATATTACATGAGAAATTAGAATTAGCACCCCATTTAGAAGATATGTTTGCATTAAAGGATGAAAACAGAACAAGAAAAATTGATTATGAATGGAATGATGAACGTTCTAGGACTTTGGCGGCTTGAAAAACCACTGAAAGTCGAATAATTAGATATATTTTCAGATAATTGCTAAATGCTGTTGACTCACCCGTGACTGTATGTTCAGTCTCCGAATAGAGGAAGTTGCTTTGCCGGGTGCTGAAAGAAATAAAGAACAATTACTCGAATGGTTAGCGACTAGTTTAAATTTGATACGAAGAAGAAGTGAAGATTCTCAAGGAAATTTAGCAGGTCCTCCACTATATAGGATGTTAAATGAGCATTTTTTATCAAAACCTTGGAAAGGTTATGAATCACTTTTTTTAGCAGAATCTTTAGCAGTTTCTCCAGCTACTTTGCATCATCATCTTGGTAGATTATTAGATTCAAGAATTGTTACTGGTCATACACATAAAGGCGCAGGTTCAAGAATATATTTCCTAAGAACTGGTAGTTTAATTGGTGCTATCGATTTAATGATTGAGGAGGCAAAACAAATTTTAAATTTAAGACTAAATCAATCAAAAAAATGGATGGAAGAAATAAAAGCGATTAATAGAATTGAAGAAAGAGATGATTGTTCAAACCGAATATGGATTCAAGAATATGTCCCTCCTGCAAAATCTCAAAATTGTAGCGAGCAAACATTATGGATGTCGGATTTAGGATTACTGGGGGATCGTCCTGGTAAGTCTATGGATGATCAAAGTCTTCAAATTCTATTATGGAATCATATGGTTAATGAATCAGGTCCCCAATCTTTAGATGAATTAGAAGCAATTTTCAAAGAACATAAAAGGGCTAAGATTCAAAGGATTATGGAGCATTTTAGAAGTGCTGGATTTTTAGAAAAGGTCCCACGTTATGATAGATTGCCTTATTTAATTTGGAATATGTTACAAACACAATTTTTACGTCGTGGAAATGAATGGTTATTACATAAAGGGGGATTAATACGTCAATTAGGTGAAAAAGAAGCCAATAAGATTGTGAATAAAATTGGAACAAAATCATTTAAGATATCTGATGTTGAAGGTGTTTTAGAAAAAATTTCTAATAAAAAATCAATGCTATTATTAAATTTATTAGGTGGAAGGTTATCTTTTGGATATCAATGGAGTGGAACAGATTATTCTGAAATAATTGTATTTGTAAGAGACAGAGTAGATAGAGCATTGCGTAGAATACGGAGAGTTGCGGAATTGTTAGAAAAAGAGTTGTAAGATATATTTATAGATAATTTCATGTGATTATAATGGAAAATAAAAACCCTCCATTTTTTTTGGCCCCAATGGAAGGAGTTAGTGATCTACCATTTAGAATTCTTGCAAAAGAATGTGGCGCAGACTTTACAATTAGTGAATTCACTTCATCTACAGCATTAACTAGGGGTTCTGTTAAATCCTGGACAAAAGTATCTACTCACCCATTAGAAGATCCATTCATCCCACAAATTTTCGGAGGAGATATTAATGAAATGGTTAAGGCTACTGAATTATTATGTAATAATGAATCAGTAGATGTTATTGATATTAATTTTGGATGTCCTGCTCCTAAGGTTTGTAGAAATGATGCAGGTGCAGCTTTACTAGGTAAGCCAGATAAATTAATTGAAATGGTTGAAGCATGTATTAAAGTTAGCAGCGTACCAATCTCTGCAAAATTAAGATTAGGTACAGGTTCTGGTGAAGACACCGCATTAGAGATTTCTAGAAGATTAGAAGATATTGGAATAATTCGTTTATGTGTTCATGGTAGGACATTAAAACAGGGATATAGGGGAGAAGCAGATTGGTCTAAGATTACTAAAATAGTTGATGCAGTATCTATTCCTGTAATTGCAAATGGTGATGTTATAGATGCAAATAGTGCATCTGCTTGTCTAGAAAAAACAGGAGCCGCAGGAGTAATGATAGGTAGAGGGGCAATTGGAAATCCCCAAGTCTTTCATCAAATTAAACAAGAATTAGGTTTGATTAAATCAAATGCGCCTTGGATTAAAGACGAATGGCTAAATGCTGATGAGATTCAACAAGAATTTATTGCTAGAAGCTGGTGTTGGAATAGATATGTTGAATTAACAAAATTAACTGGAATTGATAATAAAAATGCATTAAAGAGACATGGAATTTCATTCACTAAACATTTACCTGGAGGTTCAAAATTTAGAGGTTCTTTACAAGAAGTAAAAGATATTAATGAACTAGCAACAAGAGTTTTAACTTGGTTAGAAAATGGTTCTAAAAAGATTAGAATGTAGATTCCCAATCATCAATATTATTTTCTTCAGCCCATGTTTCATCGTTTGTTTGTCCACGTTCTTTCAGAACTTCACGACTTAGTAACCAATATAATAATGCTAAACTTCTTCTTCCTTTGTTATTTGCAGGTAATGCAAGGTCTACATTTCTAAGGTTGTTATTTGCATCACAAATAGCAACAATTGGAACACCAGAACCAACAGCCTCTCTCACTGCTTGTTGATCTGCAGCAGGATCAGTGACAATTAACATTCTTGGCTCATAGAATGAAGGTAATTTAGGATTTGTGAAAGTTCCAGGAATGAATCTCCCTACTGATGACTTTGCACCAATTGCCTCAGCAAATTTTCTTGCAGGTCTTTGTCCATATTGACGAGCGCTTGTTACAGCAATTTGTTCAGGTTCATATTGATTGATAAATTTAGTAATTATACGGATTCTTTCATCAGTTTTTGCTAAATCAATCAGATATAATCCATCGTCTCTAACTTCTTGAATAAACTTCATCATATCAGCACTTCTTTGCTGCGTTCCGATATTAACAGCATTCGCTTCGTATGTTTCAAAATCAACTAATGGTGTCGGTGTCTCCTCCATTATAGTTCCTCAGCGGCGGGGCTACTGACCACCCCTTCATAATGGCATCGCCTCATAAATTCTAGAAAACATTCAACACTTTAAGACGTTAGATTGATGTCAGAGGTACATCTCAGTAGATAGGGGGCGTTTCAATGGACGAAGCATTTCAAGACGAAAATGGGTTTTGGAAAGATGCTAATGGAATTGCAATTTCAGTTTCAGCAAGTGATTTAGAACGCCATGCTTATTGTCCACTTTCATGGAAATTAGCAAAACAAGGACATGATGGAAAGGGAGATGCAATTAGTGCAGGAATAGAAAAACATCAAAAAATCCATGAAAAAATGGAATCATTTCATAACCGTAGTATTGATTCACGTAGAGAAATTGCTGTATGGACTTGGACATTATCAATTGTGGTTATTTTTCTCATAGATTCGGTTGCATTTGTTATTCTTCAAGATGATTATTTAGGGATTTCAGGAACAGGTTTTGGTTCGGAAAAAATAGGAGATCTTGATTCAGGATGGTATTATTTAGACATGTATGATTCTTTAGGTAATGGTTGGAATGGTACAGATTTAATCATTATTGATAACTCAAATAATTTAGTAGCAGGTCCATTTGAATTGAATAATGGTTCAGAAGAGCGGATTACATTTAGGTTAAGTTCTGATTGTAATGGTTGTGTTGTAATTATTCGAGGAGTTAGTTTAGATTCAAATGAAATTTCATGGTCATTATTCACAACAGATATTTTACCACCTGAAGAATTAGGGAAATTTCTCGTAATGTTATCTGCTAGTGTATTATTTGTATCAGTATTAATGATTGCATTACCTTGGAGGGAAAAATTTGGTTGGATAGAGCCAAAAATTGAAACAAAGGATGAAATTTCCACGTTTAATCAAAATATATTCACTCCCGTTTGGCAAACTGTTGATTTTGTTGGAGGGTGGATTAGTGGAGGAAGAATTGAAGGATTTGTATTACTTTCTTCCATTGTGATTATGATACATGGAGTATCGTTATATGCCGCAGATGATCGACAACAAGCAGCATTAGTTTTAGCATTAGTAGCATTTGTTTGGTTAATCTTATCTTCTTCACAATTACATAGAGTTCTTCGTTCAATAGCTGCTAGGGAAAAATTGAGTATTGAACTAGGTATTGATTATTCAACTAAAATTAATTATAGTGATGATAGTAAAGATTCATCAATCTTATCAGACGAAGAAATCGGTTTAAGAGGTAGGCCAGATCAAATTGTAGTTATTGAGGGGGACTTCATACCAGTAGAACAAAAAACAGGTAAAATACCTAATGAACCTCATTTAAGTCATAAAATACAATTGCTTGCTTATATTCATCTTATTGAATCATCTACTGGAAGAACACCACCTTATGGAGCATTACGTTATGGTTCTGAAATTGCTTTTCCAATTGAATGGAATGAAGAACATAGAAATTTATTGATGGAACACTTGAAAGAAATTCAAAGATTAACCGTAGAGGGTGGGGCAGAAAGAAATCATCAGCAAATCGGTAAATGTAGAAATTGTTCACGTAAACACGTGTGTACTGATTCCTTGACTTAATTTATTTCTTCAACAACACAATCACTTTCTGTAAAACTAACACATTCAGAAGTAACAGTGATGATCGCTGCAAAATTATCTTTTGCTTCGACAACTTCAAAAATATTAAATCCATAACCTCTTGCTTCCACTTCTAAAGTCCAAATTCCAGGTGCTAAAGGAGGACGATGTACTTCTACAATAGGTTCTATTGATTCACAAGCTTCTTTTTCATAGAAAATATCTCCCACAGAATTAATTATTTTGACATGTACAAATCTAGTAGCACAACTAAATGACGTGATATTCACATCTGTTGTGTCTTCAATAATATCTCGAATCTCTTTAGAAATATCTAAAGGATCTGGCATTGAAACACGTACATAAATAATCAATTCAGAAACACTTTCTGTAACTTCGAAAGTGGATGTATTTTGATAAGATTCTGATTGTGCAGATTGGAATGTATAACTGACATTTGTTTTTTCATCAATTTCAACAATTAAGGGTTCACCCCTCATTAATTCTAGAGATTCTCTCATAGGTACTAGCCCAAAACAACCAGCAGAAGTAGAAACAATTAGTGAAATAAGAATTAACGTGATGACTCTATTTGTTCCTTTCATCAAACTACCCGAATTCTTTCTTATGCTTGAAACCAACGCCTAAAAATTAAAAATTCATACATATAATTGATGAATGATGAATTGTTCGAATATTTTGCTCGAATGAAGCGAAGAGGGTCAGCCGAGCCTTATGGTGATGACGAACCCTATGAGTGCTGACGAGCATTATTCAAACTTTGCTCCACATATTTGACATGATTTTGCATCTATCGGTATGTCTGCTCCACAACCACCACATTCTGCTGTTTTTTCTGTAGATTCTTCCGTGTGTTCTTCTACTTCCTCAGTAATTTCCTCAATCTCTTCTACAGTTTTTTGAACCTCTTTATGGATTACATCATCAGAATCATCAAATGTAAAGTCAGTTTCAATATTTGGTAATTGATTTCCTACAAATTCACCTTTACCTTCAAGGTGTTCTTTATTAGTTCCTAAGCCAATTTTAACATTATCTCCTGGCATAACTCCTTCTTCACCAGTTAATGCATATAGTTCAGCTCTCATTCCAGCATCACTTGCTGTAAATTCCACATCTTCATCCTTAAGTGCCTTTAAATCAGTCTTCGAGGCTAATATGTCATCCATATTTTCAATTTGTTTTCCTCTTTGAGAAATTAATTCGGAATCTTCATCCACTATCCTCATTACAATATCTTCATCTTCAACTGTAATGTCTATAGTTTCATCTTCAAGTAATTCTGCCTCTTGTTTTGAACGTACATTTTCAACCTCAGTTTCAGCTTCAACAATACGTTCATCCCAATCAGATTCTAATTGATCTTCTTTAAAGCCCATATCTGCGATATCTGAGGCAAATTGAGTAGATCCTTTTATGATTACATCTAAGTCTTCATCTTCATCTGTAAAGACATTTACAACACCACTAAATTTTGGATTGTATTTGCAGCCATATTGGAATTTACCTTTAGTATTAAATTCGTGCAAAAATTCATCATGGTCTTCAAGATCACCAGAATGGAATAGTAATTGCCCCTCTTCATCAAGAGACTTAGCAGATACAGTATGTTTGTTTTCTTCATCATAATTTGTCCACATTACTTTGTCTCCAATAGAAATATTCAATTCTTCAGGGTCATATCCATCATTTTCAATATCCACATAGATTACGTTAGACAAATCAATTCTTTGTCTTGTTAAAATCACTCCTGCAACTAAAGCAATAATTAACACAAGTGTAAATGGGATTAATAATTTTAAGAAATCAGTTGAATCTTCAGTTTCAATATTTAATAATGAATCAGGTGGATCAATTTGCAAAGTCATTGTATAATCTTGTCCATTCCCCTCTACAAAAATCAATTTTAATTGATATAGTCCTGTAGAATTTGGAGTAAAATCACATTCAAAAGGTTCTATTTTATCTTGCTCTGTAAATGTCAATATTTCCGAATCAATTAGTACGTCATCATTTCTACATTCAATTGTTTGACTTCCAGAATCTGAAGATTCAACATCGATTTGAAGATTATGATTAGTATCCATGATATATGGTTGACTTGGGGTGATGTTAAGACTATACAAATCAAAATTTACTACAAATGGAATATCTACATTCATTGAAACTTGATCTGTATTATCTAAATTATTAGAATCCATCCAAGCAGTATCTGGTTGCCACAAAACACTAAATGTTTGTTCTCCCTTAGTTAATCCCGTTTCAACTTCAATAGGTATTGTTTCTAAAACATTAGGATTAAGGCTTAGTTCAAAAGGACCATAAGAAGAACCTCTCCAATTTGCAGATAATGTCCCTGATGATACAACTTGACCTGTATTTTGGATATTAACATACCATGTGTAATTACTTTCAATATTTATCACATCATTTGGAGGTTCTTGAATCTCGATAATAATATTTGGTGAATCTGCTAATTGGAATGTAGAACTAATGATGTCGTTACTATTATCCCCATTATGTTCAACATTTGAATCAATAATTAAGGAAACATCATGTGTACCAATTGAAAATGAATTTATATCCTCATAATCAAATTCTAATGTAACTTCTTGTTGATTTGTATCAGAATTCCAAATTATATTTTCAAAAAGATGAATTTCACTTTCATCTGTAGAATCTATAAGTAGAATTTCTATTGGTATAATATTTGTATCTTCTCCAATATTGCTTGGTTCAGTTGCGACAATAATTGTAGATAATGTCCAGGGGCCATTTACAGAAGCATCAGAATCCCCAGTCGTGGTTACAACGAGTTCGTTTAAGAAATACATATCAGGGACATCAGTAATTACTAAATACCCATTCCAATTGTTATTTTGATCACTTAGTTCATCAATTTCATAATTAGAATCAACAGCAATTTGTATTGTCCAAGTGCCTGTTTGTGGAGCTGTAGAATTAAAAGAAATAATTGTAGATAAGCCAGCATCTAGTGATTCAAGTGTACTACTTTTGCTTATTCCACTACCTTCAATAATAAGAGAAACACTATTTGGATTAGATATTAATGTACCTTGATTTAAAATTGAAACATTTACAAAAAACAAATCATTTTCATGAAGATTATCGTTTGGTGAAATCTCAACATTTTCAATAATTAAATCTGGTAATCCTTGAACTGCAAATGGTTTGAAAACAGGATTTGAAAAAGTATCAGATACAGAATCTAATATTTGGACATATATTCCTTGATCATTAATATTTACATCTTGCCAAATTACCGTAATATTTGTTTGAGAGTCTGTTATTCCATCACTTGCATCAAGAGACATGTGTTGGATTTTCCATGGGTTTCCTGCTTCATATGTATTTTTGTAAAAATAGACATCTACTTCTGTAACTTCATTATTACTATTATTCAAAGTTGATTTGATTGAAATTGGTGTACCAGCTACAGGGTTTTCAGGAGTAATTGTAATTGAATCATTAGTGAAACTTACTCCCTCAACAGTTGCAGCATGAGCAACTGTAAGTATTGTAGATAATAATGGAACTAACATAAAAATTATTACAATTGAACTAAACTTCTTTGGTCCCATAATACCACTAGGTTAAATGTTGCACATTAACCTTGGTAACAATATTTGCATATTTGGTACTGATGATTAAATGTGATTTTTGTATGATAATGCCTTAATTGAACGCAAGTATTGAAGCGGTTGTACGCTCTGGTGTATTTGTTCCGATGTCAAAACATGCGCGTTCACTAGTCCTTTTTTTAGGGATCATTTTATTTTTCAACACATATGCTGGCATGATATCTTTAGAAGAATCATCGAACTTAGATTCGAAATTAGATGCCAATGAAAGTACTTCTGGCCGCTCAAATCCAGTAATTTCAGATTTTTCTGTTCGTAGTCCTCAGTTAGGGGATGGTTTAACACCATCTTCTAGAGCATGGTTTTCATTAGCAGAAAGTGAAACACTTGAATTTTCTTGGGACGCTAGTGATGATAACCTTGATTTTGCCTCATTATCAAATGTACCTGGAGGAAGTCCTTCACCTGATGTAAGCCCATATAATTGGGGATGGGACATTATTGGAGGATTAACAGAGGGAGTTTACAACCCTGTATTGACGGTTCAAGATCAAGATTCTAATGTGGCAACAGCAACAGTATATATTGGAATAGATAGAACAGGGCCAACAATCGGGACTCCAAGTTTAAAATATAATCAGAATGGAATTACTACTTCTATTTCTTCAGGTGAATGGATATCTACAAATGAAGTAAACGTTTCTAATCTCAATGTTGGTGTCACTGATAATGGTGGTGTTGGTGCAGATTCATATGAGTATCAAATATTGCCTGATGGTTTAGGTTGGCAGTCAATTTCCTCATCAGGTAGTGCTTCAATTCCAGTTGGTTATGGAGAATTAATTTTACAATTCAGAGCTATTGATTTATTAGGAAATCAAGGAGATATTGTAAACTTTTCATTAAATGTTGATACTTTAAATCCAAATTTTCATGGTTGGACTATTCCAGAAATAACAACTAGTACTGTTCAAAATATTCCAATTTCGTTTATGAGTTCTGATGTCAATTCAGGAATTGACTCTAGTAACACATTCATCGAATATGGCTTCGATTTAGACGGCACGGGCAATGCTCCCGATGATGGAAATGGATGGACATCACTTTCAACTACAATTGGTGAGGACTTACAAACATTTTCGGCATTACTTTCTGGAATAATTTGGGATTTTAAAGAAAATCAATATTTAATGCTCAGAACAACGATCACAGATAATGCAGGTAATCAGAAAATTACAGATCCGATGTTTGTAACAATTTTACCAGGGGTTGACCTTTCTTGGGACTTCACTCAATTAGATAGATTGATTGTTCGAACTGGAAGTGGACAAGTGTTCACATTATCGTCTTCAATAGTTTCAAATGAACCATTTTCAGATTCATTTGAGGCGATTTTACAAATAGCACCCGCAGATAGAAATTCTGATGTTGAATGGACAACAATTAGTACAGAAACAATACCTATTGGAAGTATGACTGATTTAGTACATGATATTGATTGGACCTTTTCATTGACTAGTGGAGGACAATGGGATGTTCGAGTATTAATTGATTCAAGTGAAATAATTGATGAAAGAGATGAAAGTAATAATGACCGTTATTTGATTGTTGCAGGAGCAGATGGAGAACAAGTTGTAGGAATAGTTTCAAGTTTCACTCCATCATTAATTTCTTTACTAATTAGTGGTTTATGTGTTTCCATAATAATTAATCGGAAAACATCCGAGTGATTATTCTTCAGACCAATCAATATTTTCATCATCACTTAGCGACATTAGTTCTACCAAATCTTCTTCATTATTGATGTCTGGTTGTGAATTTTTATATTTACGATTTCTTCTTTCTGCAATATTGCTTAATCCTGGAACTAAATGTTCAAATCCAAGAGATGTTTCTTTTGTTTCAATAGATTCAAGAGATTTAGAAGAAATTCTATGTTTTTTACGTACAACTTCAAGCTTTTTCAATACAGGCCCATGTTCTGCACCATTTAGTAGACTTTTTATTGCATCACTAGCCATAGGTAATCCTATATCATCTCCAATTATTACGATTGTACCTCCGTAAACAGTAAGTTCACAATTAGTTAATGCTTCAATTCTTTTACGTATTTTACCTTCAGAACCAATAATCCTTGATCTAATTCTACGTTGTTGATTTGCTTTTTTACCCACAAATGATTTCAATTCAATTAATTCAAATAACATTTCATCATCAAGTAAAGACATTGCTTTTTTTGGATTCATACCTCTTCCAATTGCTTTAATGACATCTGGTAATTTCATCATCATTAATGGGTCAAAAGAACCAGGCTTTCCCCATGTTATGATTACATCTCCAGATTCTGAATCTATTACAATTGATTTACAACCACTTTTTTCATGAAGCATGCGTTTTGTCTCTCCTCCTTTCCCAATAATCATTGCGATCCTCTTTTTTGGGATCTTGAGGCTGCTCTCCATATTCGGTGCTGACATATACATTAGTTTTGAACATCGCGATGTTTTTTTTTTAGCAACTTGTTAAGGCAAGTCCTTCTCAGGATTGATTAATGGCAGAAGCAAATGTCCAAGTTTCTAAAAATTCGAGCCTTTTAGATGAATTAGAAGTAGGTTATTTTGAGCTATTAAGGAAAAATCCAACATACACGCGTTTTTGGCTTTCATTCTTAATTTCCAATGGAGGAACATGGTTTAACACAATTGCTGTTTTTGTATTAGTGATAGAGATAACAGGTTCAGAATTAGCATTAGGAGGAATTATGGCATTAAGGATGCTGGCTTTTTCATTACCACAACCATTTACTGGAATGTTAGCAGACATGTATAGTCGTAAAAAAATAATGATAATTGCAAACTTAATTAGCGCTTTAGTTGCTTTAGGGCTGATTTTTGCAAATAATACTGAAAATTTAATTCTAATTTATATATTTGTAATTTTATTAATGGCATTACATGCTTTAGAAGTGCCTGCATCTAGAGCAGCACTTCCTAATATTGTGAAGGAAAATGAATTGTTAACTGCAAATGCAATTGATACTGCTACATGGTCTGCTATGCTTGGTTTAGGGTGTGCTTTAGGGGGATTTGTAACTGCAAAGTATGGAGTAAATATTGCATTTATTGTAGATGCTATAAGTTTTGTAATTGCAGCATTATTTATTTATTCAATTAAGATACCTCAAAATAATCAAGAAAAAGAAAAAGGCTCAATTATTAAAAATGGCATAAAAAATATTTTTTATGGTTGGAAGTATATTTCAGGAAAAAAAGAAGTTTTGAGGTTAGTTTTTGCTAAGTCAATTTGGACAATAGGAGGAGGAGGATTAGTATTTTTAATTGTATTAGTAGGAGATAATATTGGTTTTGATGATTTTGCTATTGGTGTTGGAGTCATGTTTTTAGCAAGGGCTATTGGTGTTGGAGTCGGTCCACTTGTTTCAAGATCATTGTTTAAAGATAGAGAGAAATGGAAATATCTTATTGGTTTATTGATTAGTGTTAGTGGAATATTTTACTTCATATTTGGATTATTGGAATGGACCATGCTGTCTATTTCTTTAATTATTTTTTCACATGCAGCAAGTGGTTCGAATTGGGTATTATCTAATGTAATGTTACAAGAGAGGGTTCCAGATGAATGGAGAGGGCGTGTTTTTGGAACAGATTTATGGCTCATGGCACTTTTTAATTCAGCATCAGCTTTTTTAGCAAGTATTTTTGTAGATCAAAATTATCTTAGTTTGAGAGATGCAATATTAGTTTTTGCAATGTTACAAATAATAATTGGTCTATTATTTTCTTTTTGGATGGTACGTGGTTTTGATGAAGATGTTTCTAAATCAATTAATTAAGAATATCATACATTATTTCAGCTAATTCAAAATCAAGACCTTGTTTAGCACCCCAATCAATTAACCTTTGGACATCCCTAACTAGGAATTCTTTTGCATGTGGGTGTTTATCTGAAACAGCTTGGCCTACATCAATCACTATCGGTTCATCATTATGCCAAAGAATGTTGTAATCAGAAAAATCAGCATGCACTAATTTGGCTTCATGCCAACAAATACGGATAAAATCTTTTAACTTTTCAAATACTTTTTCTGGGTTTTCAATATTAACATCACGAAGACGTGGTGCAGGTCTCTCCTCATTTCCGATATATGACATTACCAAAATATTTTGATGGATTCCCATTGGTTCAGGAACATTAAGTCCACACTTTCTCATTCTAAGCAAATTACGATGTTCCTTACGAACCCAAACAGTAACTAAATCACGATGTTTTCTTTTTAATCCACCAAATCGAGGGTCACCTTCAATATATTTTATTAGGTTTTTGAAAACAGCATTTGATGTATGAAATATTTTTACTGCAATTACTCCATCTACTCCAAGTCCATGAAATACATGAGCTTCTTTACCTCTTGCTATTGGCCAATTAATTTGACCAATTTCTCCTGCTTGCATTAGTTTATACACTCCAAGCAAAGTCATTCTGTCAAATACTTGGTCAAAGACTCTACGATCTACCCATTCAAATTTTCCAGTACCAATCGCCCCTTGGATTTTCTGCTCTATTTCATTGAACATTTGTTTATACTTTGGCTCAACCATCCATTTCCAACGTTGACCTGGGTCTTTTAAATGGTTAGACTCATATTTACGAGAGATTCTTTTCTTTTTTCTAATCTTTTCTTCAATTTCTCCAAATTCATTAACTAAATCATCCCAAGATTGCGGAAATGGCTCATTTAAGTCCTCAGGATCTACCATAGATTACCATCATCCAAACAAATCATCGATATCATCGGAATTAATATCTTCATCGTCATTAGATTCAGTATTGTCATCATTAGTTTCATCATCTTCTGAATTAGTATTTTTAGGGGAATCGCTCCAAATTCCACTATCATCAGTTTCTTCTTGTAATTCCTCGCCTGAACCAAATAAATCTACAATTTCAGGTAAAACACCCTTTCTTGATAAATAAATTGCTTGAGTTTTAGAATATCTATGTTTAACATCTGCTTTACTATCTTGAAAGTCCCAAGGCCATACAATAATTAAATCACCTTCACGAACCCATTGTCTTCTACGCATTTTTCCAGGAATTCTTGCCATTCTTGTTTTCCCATCAGCACAAATTACACTTACTCTTCTTCCTCCAAGAATATTGTCAGCAATGGCAAACATTTCATTGATTTTTATATTTGGCATTAAAACTCTTATTGGACCAACATCAGATTCAAGTCTAGCTAATTCTTCATTGTCGACCTTCTCTTGAAAACGTCTGCCCATGGTTTGCCGTCTCAACACCTTGATTTAAACAAGATGCTTATGAGTCTGTAAATAATGCTGATGCGGCATTAGTTACCGAATCTACTAGCCAATCGGAACTTATTCCGAAAAATATAGTTCCAATAGCACATACAAAAATTACAAATCTTAAAGTTGAAACTTTTGGTAACGGAAGTCTTGTTGAAGATTCTTCAAAGAACATTAAAACACCAATTCTAAGATAATAATAGAGACTTATTGCACTATTGATAAAAATTGCAATTGCCAAGAAAAATGTCCAATGCATGCCTAAGATAGTAGGGACAAGATCCACATTAGTATTTACTAATACATCTGCTGAAGCGACTTGAACAATACCTGTAACCATTAGGAATTTTGACATGAACCCAGCAAGAGGAGGGACCCCTGCTAATGCTAACATAAATACAAACATAGATGTGGCAATTATTGGTTCTCTTTTTGCTAATCCATGTAAACTTGACATATCTTTTACATCACTTTCTGTTTCCAAGTGTGAGATTACCATAAATGCTCCAATCTTGAAACTAATTAATACAAAGAGATGGAAAATAACTGCACCAACAATTAATTCAGCAGCCATAATTCCATTATTATTCGTTTCAGCAAAACTTCCACTTCTCCAAGCAGCTACAGCTACTAACGCGGCCATCATATATCCTGCATGAGCAACCGACGAATATGCAAGCATACGTTTTGGATTTTCACTACCTAATGCTGCTAAGTTACCCCAAGTCATAGTTACAACAGATAATATTCCAAATGCAAACATCCATACTGCTGTATCTCCAGTCTCTGGTAATGTGATAATCATTAAAATACGCATTAAACCAATGAATCCTAGTGTTTTTGATGCCGTTGCTAGAAGTGCTGCAACAGGACTAGATGCGCCAGCATAGGCATCAGGTGCAACAAAATGGAATGGTACTGCGCTGATTTTAAATCCAAAACCAACTAATAGCAAACTTATTCCAAATAATGGAAGTGCTTCAGGAGTTTCCATAGCAGACCATGCTGCTTCAAGAACTGTTAATTGTAAACTTCCAGACCAGAGATATAGTAATGACATCCCATATAATCCTACAGCAGAAGAAATAGCACCAGTAATGAAATATTTCACACCTGCTTCAGAACCTGCTTTGGTTTCTTTATGGAAAGCAACCATGACATATATCGGAAGACTTGCTAATTCCAGCCCGACAAATAATACAAATAAATTCATAGACATTGCCACAATAGTCATTCCAAGACCTGAAATAAGTATTAATAGATAGAAGTCAACTTGTCTTCGATTATCTAGTAATTGTTCTAAATCATCATTACTTGGATTTGAATCTGCTTGTAATCTGTTAATACTCGCTGCACTTACTAACAATAGTGTAAGGAAAAACATCAATTCAAAGAGCCTACTAAATGAATCTAGTTTCATTAAATGTACAGGGTTATTTCCCGTTGTTGTAAGAATTGTTGTTTCTGAACAGAAACCTTGCATTATATCTGCACAATCATCACCAAGAGATTGGAGCAACATACCAATTGCAAATATTAGAGTAAAAATAGTGACAACACCAGGAATTCTTGGATCTGAATTCCATTTGAATCTATTACCACCAAGAAGTGCGGGGATTCTTAAACGAGTTAATGGAATTCTAATTTTAGCATCACCTAGATTAGTTATGAAAAATAATGCTAGTATACCTGTTAATAACACCATTTCAGGAAGTAATAACAAACCACCTTTTACACTTAATACATCAACTGCCATTTTATCACCACCTTCCTATGATTTCATCCATTAACATTTGTTTAATTAATTCGCTACTATACCCTGATATCATTTCAAAGAATATGAATGGGAATATTCCAAAAATTACAATTAATATTGCTAAAGAGATTAATCCGATATTTTCTGAAAGAGCAATATCTCTTGGTTTTTCATCGCCTAATGATTTTGGTGGTTCTGTTTTTTCTCCACCTTCAAAAATTGTTCTTTGCATACTCCATAGGTAATAGGCAGCGGTAATTGCTAGGGTAATTCCTGGAATGATTACCCACCATCCAAATTCAAACCATAATGCGACTAATACAGCAACCTCTGCGACAAAACCAGCTAGTAGAGGTAAACCAAGACTTGCCATCCATGAAAACATCATATTTCCTGCTAACCATGGACTATGTTTTGCCATACCTCTCATTGATCCGATTTCTAATGTATGGTAATGATGCTTGAAAGCACCAGCTACACCGAATAGCATTGGTGAAATTAATCCATGTGCGAACATCATGAAGATTGCGCCAGCGAACCCTAGTGGCTGTAAACTAGCAATACCTAACAAAATAATTCCCATATGTGAAACCGATGAATATGCAACCATACGTTTTAGATTGGTTTGTCCAAGACAAACCCATGCACCATAAAATAAGCTAATCATTCCAATTATCATTAATGCCATTTGAAATTCAACTAATGCATGAGGGAACATTGAAATTGGAATTCTGAACATGCCATATGCCCCCATTTTTAGCATTACACCTGCTAGTAACATCGAACCTCCAGTTGGTGCTTGAACGTGTGCATCTGGCAACCATGTATGGAAAGGAACAACTGGAAGTTTAACTAAAAATCCTGCCATAAATAATACGAACAATAATTTTTGAACACCAGCACCAAGCCAGATATTTCCTAAAATAACTTGTTCTTGTGCATTTTGAATCATGTCGTGCATATCAAATGTTCTTCCAGTGATACTAGCATTTGCTGTTGAAGGATCTTGTAATAAGTAAAGAGTAATAATTCCTAAAAGCATTAGAATTGATGCTGTAAAAGTATAGATGAAAAATTTCTGTGCTGCATATTTTCTTTCTTTTCCTCCCCAATTTAGGATTAGGAAGAACATTGGTACAAGAGTAAGTTCCCAAAATACGTAGAACATAAAGAAATCAAGAGATACAAAGACACCAATTAAACAACCACCCATTAAAATTAGTAAAGGATGATAATACCAAGGTTTCTTTTCATTCCAAGTGGTAATAATTGTAATTGGTACTAAAAGAGCAGTGAGCCAAACCATTGGCATTGATAATCCATCAATACCTACATGCCATTCTGCTCCAATAGAATTAATCCAGTTATATTCCACTTCATACATGTATTGATTGAATGTGATATTAGCCCAATGAACATTCATTAGAATATCAGTCATCATTAGAGTTGTAATGATGAGAACAATTAATGCAATACCCAATGAGGCATATTTGATAGTTTCAGAGATACTTTCTTTTCTCCAAGCAGGAACTGCAGAAGCAAATCCCATAAGTAACAATGACCCTAAGATAGGAAGGCCAATTAGTGGTAATGTAACCCAATCATTTTCCATAGATGGCATATTTGGAGATGCAAACATTAGTACTGAAATTGCGATAAATAACCCTCCGATGACATACATTCCATCATTTAATTTTGTTTTATTTTCGGCCATTATACCATCCCCCAAATTAATCCTATAAACATAAGAGAACCTAAAGCAACCATCATAATGTAATCTCTAGCAGATCCTGTAGTTAATTTTCTAATCCAGGTACTTGCAGATTGACTGCCTGATTCAATACCTTTTATTACTCCATCAATAGCTTTCTTGTCAAACAATGCAGCACCAATTCCAATTGGGACTACTAGTTTAATACATATCCAATCGTAAAAGTCATCAAAATATAATCTTCTTCTCAATGCTTCAGCAAGTCCTGAATTGGCTAAAGCACTATTATCAAATTGCCATCTGTTTCTGACTATTCCAGATAGTTTAACTAGCCAAGAAACTGTTGGAATTGCATTTTCTCCTTCTTTTAGCCTTCCACCATATAATGACATTGCTACAATTGGACCAATTAATGAAGATAAGCCAATAGTAGCCCATGTTAATATTAAGAAAGTTGAATCAATTACACCATCTTTATCCATTGCTAAAAATGCATGTTTCATTTCATAAATTAAATCATAATGGAATGCGTGTCCTTCAGATACCCAACTAACAAAGTGTAGAGATGCAAATACTATTCCTCCTAGTGTCATGAATGTTAAAATTACTAGCGGGAATTTAATCCATGGAGTTTCTTCATGGACATATTCCGCAACTTTTGTTTTTGGTTTTCCAGCGAAAGTCATAAACCACATTCTACTCATGTAAAAACCAGTCATACCTGCAGAAATTAATAATAAAATTGCAGGTATAAATAGTAAATAACCACCATCATAAATTGCAGCCTTCCAAATTTTTGCAATAATTCCTTCTTTTGACCAGAAACCACCAATTAGTGGGATTCCTATAATGCTCATTGAACCTGCTGCCATTGCAGTTGAAGTAATTGGTAATTTAGAAGCTAGTCCACCCATATTAGTCATGTCTTGAGCATCAAAACCTTCGTGTTCACCGTGTGAAATATGGTGATGTGCATGATGCATTTCATGAATAACAGAACCTGAAGCCATGAATAGCATACCTTTGGCCATTGCATGGTTGAAAAGGTGGAATAATGAGGCACCTAATGCAAACAATGCTAATTCTGGTTTTCCCTTACTAGCGAACCATAATGCTGCTCCAAGACCTGTGAAAATATATGCTAATTGACTCATAGTTGAATATGCAAGAACTTTCTTAATGTCATTTTGAACAAATGCGATTCCTGCTGCCATAAATGCTGTAATACCTCCAATTATCGCAATGATAATTGCAACATCTGCAAGATCACCAACTAAACCACCGTCCGCAGTTCCAGTAAATATTGGAAACATTCTAGCAACTAAGTAAAGTCCAGCGTTAACCATTGTAGCTGCATGAATTAAAGCGGAAACAGGAGTAGGTCCTTCCATTGCATCAGGTAACCAAACATGAAGCGGGAATTGTGCAGATTTTCCTACAGCTCCAATAAACATCAAAATTAAAGCAGTCTTAAGCAAGGTCATATCAACAGGGTTTGTGAAATAATTCCATCCGAAAATAATATCAAATTCTAATGAACCGTATATGTTCCACATTATTATTAATCCAATCATTAGGAAAACATCACCAACACGAGTAGTTAAAAATGCTTTTTTTGCGGCAGCAGCAGCAGATGGTTTTTCATAATAAAATCCAATTAAAAGATAAGAACAAAGCCCCATTATTTCCCAGAAAATAAACAACCAAAGGAAATTATCTGCTAATACCATACCTAGCATTCCCGAACAAAATATTAGGAATTCAGCATAAAATCTATGATTTCTATTGTCATTTATTTTATCAGTGTTCATATATCCAATTGAAAACCAATTGATGAGGAAACATAGGAAAGAAGCCACGAAAAGTAACATTAAAGAGATGTGATCAACAAAGATTCCAAATCCTAAATTAACTCCATTAGTCATCCCATCAGATCTTAATACATCAAATGTGATCCAATCAATAATATCTAATCCTTGGCCATGATGCATTTCTCCAATGAATTGAGCAACAACCATTGAAGTTAAAATTAGTACAATACCCATAGACATTAAGGAAATAACACCACCTTCTTTTAGGGTATTTTTCCACCAATCTTTACCATTGAAATATTGTCCAAGGAATAGAATAATCGGGAAGGTAAGTAATGGGACAAATGGGATTGTCGCAACCCAAAATTCTACAGAAATTTCACTACTCATGTTCAAACCTCAATTTTTTAATAATTCTAATTCATCTAATGAGATAGTGCCGTGTTTAGAATATAATGATAAAAATATAGCTAAACCAATTGCTACTTCTGCTGCGGCAATTGCAATCGCAAATGCTGCATACATCCAACCTAATTCATCTCCGAAATGAGCCGCTCCTGCTACAAAATTAAGATTTACAGCATTAAGAATTAATTCAATACACATCAATACAATAATTGCATTCTTTCTGGTAAAAGCACCCCATAATCCAATAGCAAATATGATGACTCCCAATCCTGCAACCCATGATGGATCAATCATTTGAATCACCTCCGCCCCAAATCAAGTTTTCTTTACGTTCATCACGAACTAGGTAAGCAGCACCAACCATTGCCATTGAAAGCAGAATACCAATTAATATTACAAGGAACCCCCAATCAACTAACATGCTTGTTGCAAAGTCTAAATTATCTAAAGAATCACCAGATATTGAATCTTCCCAGTTTGAAGAATCACTTACTGTTAAAAATATGAAAATAGTGGCAACCAAGATGCCAATTCTCACAAGAGTAGATATCATTTTCATTCAAAATCCTCCATGATTTGTGTTCTAGTCAGCATTACACCAAATAAAACCACTAGCATAACACTTGCCAAATAAACTAAAATTTGAATTGCTGCAAGGAATTCAGCTTCTTGAAGAATAAATACTCCTGCTACTGCCATAAATGCAAAAATTAGAGACATCATAGAATGTGCAACTTTTTTTGCATAGACAGTTCCAAGTGAACCACCTATTGCAATTATTGCAAATAGGAAAAATATAACATTCTCAACTACACTCATATCTATGCCTCTGCTTTAGCTCTTTTTTTCTCCCTTCTTGCTCTTTCTTTTGCTGCACGTTTTGCTAGTTCAGCATCTACTGCTTCTTGATGTTGAGATGGTAATACTCTTGTTCTTGTAGCATCAAACCATAGATCTTGTCTTGTGAAACCAGACATGCCATCATATTCATTTGTCATAAAGAAACTACTGAAATCACATGCTTCCATGCATAGTCCACAAAACATACATCTTCCTATGTCAATTCTGCCACTGACAATTTGATCATCCGCTGGATACAATGTTGATGTTGAGACTTCTGCTTCAGATCCAGAATCATTCCAACGAATCTTTGCATTATCTCCCGATAAATCAATAATTTCTCCAAATCGATAATCTTCACTAGGTCCTTTGTGCGCAGTAAACACATCATAATCTTCATTTTCTTTTATACCCGCCTTTAGAGGCATAGCAGCCCAACTGCCTATTTCAAGGTCCTTTCCTAAGCCTGCATTATCCCCTTCTTTTGTTTCCATTACATCTACACGTAATTCTGTTGTCATATGCAAACAATCATTCGGACAAATAGAAACACATAATCGACATGCTGTACAAGTTTCCCAAATTACTCCAATTCTTCCATTATATTCTCCAGGTACAAATAACCATGGCTCCATATCTTCTAAACGTTCATAAGGATACATTATTGTAACAGGGCGATAAATAGAGGGAAATAGATCGCTAGATTCTCTATCTGCGGTATATTCTTGATTTTCAGGAGTATTGTATTTGTTTTCCTTAACCCTTAATATTGAATTTTCATCAAGTAATGTTGCAGGTTTGTTGTGATATTCATTACGGAAATATTTTCCAATTATGGGAAATGTTCTCAATGCTGTCTTCATTGACATCCATAATGGACGAATAATTAAATTTCTAAAATTTGGTTGCGCTCTTGGGTGCATTGGCATTTTTTTCAACTCCTTAATCTTCTCCGATAGTGTGTGTTCCCGCAGGTGTCATAGTTCTTGTATGTGACATTCTTTGTCCTTCCCAGTCTGGATCTTCATCAACCGAAAGAACTACAAATAATATTAGTGAAATCAATGTTATTGCTGCTGGAATAATCATTCCAGAGCCAGGACCCCATGAATTGCCATCAAATACATAGAGTCTTAGTAAGAATGCAAATGCTAGATTAATTAATGATAGTGGAAGAAGATATTTCCAACCTAATTCTAAAATTTGATCTGTTCTAATACGAGGGAATGCTGCTCTAACCCACACGAAAATTGCAAAGAAGAACCAAGCCTTTAGTAAGACCCATACAATACCAGGTATTGCTAAGTATGCATCACCTAAAGCGCCAAAATCACCAATGAAATTAGCAAATGGTGCATGATAACCTCCAAAGAAGAAATGAGCCATAAGGATACAAGCAGCATAACAACGTAGATATTCAGATGCAAATAATAGTCCCCATCTCATTCCACCATATTCAGTCCACCATCCTTCAACTAATTCTGCTTCTGCTTCAGGCATATCAAAAGGAATCCTTTCAACTTCAGCAATCATTGTGACTAAGAATAGAAGTGAACCGAGGGGAATTAAGAAGAAGTTCCATACGCCTGAACCATATTGGAAATCAATAATTTCAATTATGTTTAAACTTCCAGACAATACACACACAGATAGAATTGTGATTAATAATGGAATTTCATATGCAGTTAATTGAGCAGCACTACGAATGCCCCCAAGAAGAGAATATTTGTTATTTGAAGACCAACCTGCAAAGAAAACCCCCAATGGGGCTATACCAAAAATAGCAAATGCGAATAATACTGACATTTCTGGATCAGCGGCATAAATTCCTGAACCGAATGGTAAAAATCCAAGAATCATAACGGTTGAAGAAATTATTAGGAATGGTGCCAATTCATAGATCAATTTGTCAGCTTTATTTGGTACCATATGTTCTTTGGTTAAGAACTTCATACCGTCACCTAGCCCTTGAAAGAATCCAGGGAATAAATACCACACACCATGCCAACTACGGTTATTTACACGAGTTACTGTCGCTTTATCACTTTTATTTCCTGCAACTCTGTTTAATGTATTAACAACCCATCCAACAGGTGCCCCTAATCCAAATGGTAGAAGTGTCCACCATTTTCCTGCGGTGACTCCATTTTCTCCAACCCATAAACTCCTCATTGAGGTTGTTGCACCTCTTCTATCCATAAAACGTGCAATTAATTTTCTTTCAGTCCATATAACCGTAATAAATTGAGAAAGCATGATTATCGAAAAAATAACCACACACATAGTGAAAGTTACAACTGAGGTTGTAAATATTTCAAAAACTTCACTTGTACATTTTGGAATAGTATCGAATAAGATAGTGTTTGCCATTGTAGTTCCTTCAGCTGCACATAAAGAAGTACCAGCATTAAGGTCTATTGAATTAAAGGCGACAGAATGTAAATCTGTGGCAGAACTATCAACTAATTTGTTGACATTTAACCAATCATATTTTGCATCCTCTCCCATAATATCACCTGTCTGTTTCTCCTATGCATGGATCAAAGGACCCCATGATTGCGGGAATATCTGCAACTTTGTAACCAATCATCGCTTTAGCTACGTATGGAATTGTAATAAACATTGGAGATCTAATACTCATTCTGTAGGGAAATTCCCCTCTACCTTTTTTCCCTCCTCCTCCAGCTAAATAAAACGTAGATTCTCCTCTGGAATCTTCAAAATGGTGGAATCCATTTTGCCCCGCAGGAGCTCTTGTTGGAGGTTTAATGTAAATCATCTCATCTTTTTTGTTATAGTGAGTTTCAGCCCCACCAGGAATACTATCGAGTGCAGATAAAATCATATTACATGACTCAACCATCTCGGTCATTCTAACTCTATAACGATCATAACAATCTGAACCTTGGTTTGAGGATGCTTTTTCAACCGAGGCAATACCATCTATTTGGTCGTAAACGCTGTAAGGATGAGCCCATCGAACATCATAATTTACACCTGCGGCACGAACATTAGGTCCTGTAACACCTGCATTAATCATATCTTCAGCTTTACAAGCACCTACACCTTGAGTCCTTACTAAGAAAATTGTAGATTCATCCAAAAGCATTTCATATTCTTGTAGTCTGTTTAGAAACATCTCAATTTTGGCTCTTGCCCTATTGGCAAAACCAATTGGTAAATCACGTTTAACTCCACCTACTCTTGGGAAATTATAGTGCATTCTACTGCCTCCTAATTCTTGTAATAAATCGAGGAATAGTTCTCTGTCACGTAGACACCAAACAAAAACAGTGAGGTTTCCAACATCAGGGCAGTATGCACCTAACCACATTAAATGACTCGCAATTCTTTGCATTTCTACTGAAATAAGTCGTATGTATTCTGCCCTTTCAGGAACTTCGGCACCCAATAAATCTTCAGCAGCATAGATGTAAGATTGGGCCCAAGTCATAGCAGACGCGTAACATAGACGGTCACAATATGGTGTAATTTGCGTATAATCTCTAGCTTCGCATATTTTTTCTACCCCTCTGTGAATATATCCTAATTCTGGAACAGTATCTACAACTGTTTCACCATCAACTTTTACTCTCAAGGTCCATAATCCATGAGTCATTGGATGTTGAGGCCCCATTGTAATCCACATTTCTGCCATAATATCTCCTCATTTCTTTTTATCTGAATCTAATGGTTTTCTCATAAACCCTTGAGCATCATCATACATTTCATTGTGATCATGATATCTAATTTTGTGTTGTTTTTGTAATGGATGAAAGCCTAGAGGTGAATCGTGTGGATTTAATACACGCATCATATTTTGATGACCTTCAAATTCAATTCCTACTAAGTCCCAAGTTTCTTTTTCATTCCAATCAGCACCTTCCCAAATTGATTGAACGCTAGGTACTTTTGGCTCATCTGTTTGTGGAAGAATTAATGAAATTTGATATTCCAATGGAATTTCTATTCCTGTTAATTTAGATGCATTAATCACTGTTTGTTCTCCTACATTAGGATTTTTAATTCCTTTTCTAGTTAAATGAATAACAACTTCCCAGCCTTTTTCTGGAGTTCCAGGATTATATCCCTTTTGACCATCAATAAATTCAAACTCTAATGGGAAATGTATTCCAGTAATCATACTTAGATAATCAACTCCTTGTTCGAAACGTAACCATTTTGCTAAACTCACCCAATGATTCGGAGGACAATTAATTTGCACAAATGAAAATTTCCTTCCACTTCTATGTTGGCCTGCTTCTGCAGTCACTCCTGCTTCCTCGAACCTTTTGTTAGTTTCATTTACAGCAAGTTCAACGGCTGAAAGGTTTTGTTCCGAAGATATACTTTGCATGATTAACCCTCTCAATCTTCTCCAATAATGATTGGAGCATCTGTTTCACTTTCTTTTACTGGGGGAGCACCAATTCTGATAATTTTTTCACGTAATTTTCCAAATCCATCAATTAAAGCTTCAGGACGAGGAGGGCAACCAGGAATGTACACATCAACTGGAATTATTGTATCAACTCCCTCAAGAATATTGTAAGATTGAAAATATGGGCCACCTGAAATAGCACATTCACCCATTGCAATACACCATTTTGGTTCGGGCATTTGTTCCCATAATCTAACAATCGGGTCAGCAAATTTTTTACTAATGGGGCCATTTACCAATAATACGTCACATTGTCTCGGCGAAGAACGGAAAAATACACCAAATCTTTCTGCATCAAATCTAGGCGCTCCCGCTGCTGCCATTTCAAGTGCACAACATTTTATTCCAAGATGAAGGGGAAACAGACTTTTTCTTTGAGCCCAATTGAAAAACCTACCTCCAAGTACTCCAATTAATTGTTTAATCTTCGTTGCTTTAAGGGCTTCATCAGTTACATTACCCACAACATCAATTAATGCTCTGCTGTTGAAAACAGTAAAATTTTCTGAATCGTCTTTCATAATATCCCTCAAATATAGATTCTACCTCTTTTACGGAAAACATGCCATACGCCTAAACTCATTAAGAGTAAGAAAGCACCTGCAACATACATTGCAATAGCAGCATCATTATGTCTCGAATTACTAATGTCTGCATTCATTGTTAATACTCCTGCTAATGCTAGAAACATAAATGCAATATCGAAAACTAAGAATATTATTGCATACCAATAGTATTGGAAATGAAATTGGATCATAGCACCTCCAACTGGCTCAGAACCACATTCATACGTGCTTAATCTTCGAGGATACATACTATGGTCAGTTTCATATCCTGGTAAGAAATAAGATCTTGTGATATTTGGATTTGCAGAATCAGTAACAGGTCTGATAAATCTAGTTATGATGAATTGACTAAGTGGAAAAATAATACCAAGAATAGCCATTAATCCTACGGCTACGTAACTCTCAGTCACGGTCATTTTTTCGACATCCCAGAGTACCTTAAGGCTCCCTTACTAAGTTCCACTTAAACACCGGAAATAAGCATATGCTTTTATTTAAAGTTTAGGTATGCCTAAACTTATTCCTAAATCTCTTCTCTTTTCCTTTCAAAATACATACTGCATAATGCTGCCATCGTAATGCAAGAGAGTGCAGAAACATATCCAAAACCTGGTAAAAATCCACTTGCTTCCTCACCTATAACCTTCAATTCTATATTTTCTCTACCGATCATTCCAACCATATCTTTAGGCTGAACACTTACAGTAAATTGGAACTCATCACTTAATGTTGATTCAGGAGGTTCTACTTTGACTTTAATCACTCTAAATTCTCCAGGAGCAATCGAAAATTCAAGGTCATCACTTTCTGGAATTAAAGGAACCCAGCCTCTTAATCCTTCAGATACAACAACAACAACTCTTTCGTTTGTATTTCCATCATTATAAATTCTTAATTCAAATACAGCATTATCGGGATATTCAATATTTTGTGTAGCACTACCAATAGCTTCAATTTTCAAATCATGTATAGTTTCGATTTTTAAAACAACTTCAAGAGTTTTAACGTATTCAGCATTGAATTCAGATCTAACATCAATATATACTGTTCCGCCATCTCCATCTTCTACATCTTCATCAATATTTAGGCTAATAGTTACTTGAATAGCAAATAGCATGATTTCATGAGTACCTGATAAACCTCCCGCTAACCATGTATTATTTGCATCATCCATGTCAGAAAATTCTAGAACCTCTCCATCGCCTCCAACATAAAAATCACCAGAAGTAAGATTTCTTAATACATATTTCATAGGCACAGGTATTGATTCAGTAACATCAGAAACCACTCCATTTTTGTTCACTGTTAATTCATGTTCAACTCCATTAATACTTCTCACTGTGATAACAGCATTATCCTCTTGTGGGTTTCCATAAAATACACCATCATTTTGTATCCAAAATACAAATTCAGCAGATCCTCCTGGAGCTTGTGTTACTTCTACTTGGTTAGCATTCTCTCCAGGGTTTTCAAAAAATGCATTCATTCTAAATATTAAATTTGAACTAGTAGTGGTGAGATTGAATGTTTTTTGCAGATTTAATTGATCAGCAGTATTCAGGACTTGTACAGTAGATCTACACTGACTTTTTTCTCCTCCATCAATTGTTATTTTTGCAAGCAAATTTTTTGTCGTTTGTGCGGGAATATTAATCAAATTAATTTCAACAGCATTAGGTGCATCTTCAAAGAAACGAACATCCCAATCAGAATTACTTCCATCACTACTTGTACACGAGTTTTTGGAAACGACTAAATTATAATCGTCTGCAATGTTACCATCATTTGTTACAGTAAATGGGAAAGAAACGGTAGTACCGTCTTTACCTGATTGAGTAGTAATTGTAACGTCAATATCAATCCCATGTCTTTCAGCAACAGGTACAGATGTTGCATCATCATCTAGTAACTCATTATTTCTCAATAATTCTGCTGTGTATACTACTGCTTCATCTGCTAGAGCATTTGATGGTACTGAAATATTTAGAAATACAATTACGCTTTGTCCTTTATCTACAGAAATCGAATTTATTGATCCTCCAGTATCTCCAGCATAAAAACTTGAACTCCATCCACTTGGTTCATCTGAATCTATTGATACAGAAAATGTATCTGGTCCATTTCCAGTGTTAGTAATTTGAATTTGTGCGGAACCAGTATCTCCAGGTTGAATTTCTGCAACGTTACCAATAAATTCAATTTCACCATCATGATATTGCCCTACGGTTACATCAAGAACGCTAGTGCATAGCACTCCCCCTTGTTGTGCACTTGCTCTAATTGTAATTGATGCAGTTTGACCAGCATCAATAGAATTATCAGGACTTACTAATACATCAAACACATAATTGGTGTCCAAATCTAGTGTTCCAGAACCTGGTTCAATGTCTTTAATCCAAGAACTTTTACTTCCAGATGATGAAATGGCGATATTGAAATCAGCGTTACCCTCATTTTGTATTGTAAATCTTGCAGTTGTTGATTCAAAAGGTTCTGCGCTCACACTTACAGAAGAACTTGTAAATGAACAATCTTTAATTTCAGGAATTTCTAATTCTAATTCTAACTCATCAGTATTATTTTCTTCATCTTGCCCAGGCGGTGCATTTGTAATTGTTGCTGTAATCAGAAAACAAGCATTCAATGCCCATCCTTCATCATTCATTCCAAAAACTGTGAATGTAACAACTTCTTCATCTCCAGCATCAAGACTTACTTGTTGAGGATCAATTTCATATGTCATATCATGATTATCACAATTCTGGGAGCCTGTGGTTTCGGCTTCAAGGTTAATTGATTGATTAAATTGACCAGTATTTTTTACTGTTACAGGCCAAATTACTTCTTCATCATTGCCATTCCATGTCTTTTTTTCTGAATGATCAGTGCTAAGTTCAACTCCATATGTGCTTCCGCTACTACCTTCTCCAGCGGTTGTTGTTACCGTAATTTCACCATTACCAGGTCCTGTGATGCTTTGTGCTGCAGCTTGTACGGTAGTATCACATTCTTCTGCAGGTTGTGCACTAAGATTTACATATAGCATTACATCTACTGAATCTCCTGAACTAATTGCACCTTGGGGTTGTTCTACAGTAGATGTGTATCCAGTACATTCAGGTCCTTGTGATGCAGTAAGGGTTACAGTGATATCATCAGAGCCATCATTATTTACAGTAATTGTATATTCTGCGGTGGTTCCAGGATCAGATTCTTGAGTCATTGGAGAGGCGTTTAGAGACACTTCCGCAGCAGCATAAACTGTTGGAATAGTGGAAAGAAAAATGAGAATTGCTAAAGAAAAAGCGTAGTTTCTAGATGACATATTGCCTCTGCTCATACATCCGCGAGCCCACACATATATCAAAAACCCACTCTTTGTTTGTATAAGTATCCATTAATATCTCATGAATACTTATTTCGCCATATACTATAATTTTAGGAACTTTTCCTTGTGTTTCATTGCATGTTCCCTTGCTTTTTCTTCAGGATATCCCGTTGCCATCAATTGCTTAATATATTCTTCCATTTTTTCTTTTGCTTGAGGTGTTAGTTCTAGTATGTTATTATTTGCTTTAGGGAATATCGGGGGTACTTGTGGCATTCCAATAGAGGAATTAATTTGATTTGGAAGAGGTGGTAATGCGGGCAAACCTGGAAGATTTGAAATCTGATTTTTATTAAATGGATTATTTTTAGGAATTCCATATACTGCCATACCAACTCCAGTAATAATTAAAATCAGTAAAACAATAATTAACATTCCTCCATTACTACCTTCAGACTTTAAAATAGCATTATATTCCTCATTACCTTCAGAAATCACATTGAATGTTGTTTCCCCTCCAGCAATTTCTTTGTTGTTTTGTAATTCAATAATAATTTCAAAAGCACCTACGTCCATTGGAGTTAATTCAACAATCACTCTTTTACTTTCACCAGTATCTAGTACTATCCAATTAGTATCTTTAATAGTTGAAATCCACCCATCGGGTACTAAAATATCTAACTTATCACTTATTTTTTCATTGCCTAGGTTGGTTACTTCAAATTCTACTTCTGTAATTACATTAAATTCCATTAATGGAATTGATACATCAATCCACTCTAATTTAAATTCTTGAGGGACAGTCAAGTTTGAAAGATGATTTACTTGATAATCATCTTCAAAAGTTAGAATAAAATCAAGTTGTTCTATTGTTCCAGCATTCATAGTATTGGGAATAATTATTTCACATGTGGCTATTTTTATTAATGCAGCTTCAACAATACCAATTTGTTGACAGTTTGTATCCCATCCATTATTTGTTTCTAAGAGAATAGTTGGATTAAAATCTCGATCTCCTTCATTGGAGATTACCCATCTCATATTGAATGAAACACCAATAGGAAGAGTTTGTCCATTCTCTAAATCAAGTTCAGATTCATTACTATATTGATAATCCAAAAATTCAATCGCTGGTTCAGGTAAATATAATACGTCTAATTCACCAAACCATTCAAATGTTGATCCTTCTAATGTACTCATAATTAGTTTATATGTTCCACTTTCTGCTTGACCATTGCCTTGAATTGGAATAATAACATCCACGTATGAATTTGGTTGTATTTCAAAGAATTTCGTGTAAGTTAAAACAATCCATCCAGATGGCATTATTGCATCAACAGTTACAGAGGCAATAGAATTACCTCTATTCATTAATTTAAATGAGAGATCTAACCTTTCATCTGGCATAACTTGATCAATAGACATATTTGAGATAGGATTAATCATTTCATAAGTGCCAACTATCAAATCAATTGATTTATTCCACATTTGGTCAGGATTATTTTGAGAAATGGCCAAGATATTTAATTCAAGAATTGTACCTGCAGGAATTAGAGAGACCGGTGGAAAGATTTCAATAGGGATATTTATTTCATCAGATTCAGATAGTAAGCCACTATCAATCGTATTAGAATCAAACTCCTCAAAATTTGCTTGCCAATATTGTGGAGAATTAATAATTAAATCATAACCTTGTACTGAATTTCCTCCATTAATGAATTTCAAATCAAAAATTGTTGGGCTGATGGGAGAAACTAATACTTGATCACTTGTTGACATTATTGCAAAAGGCAAATTATCTACATATAGACTAATTATGAACCTCTCTTCAATATTATTATCAATATCAGTTCCAATTATTTCTATGTCATAATAGCCAGGTTCTGGAGGGAATTCTAGTGGAGGGATACTTACAGAAACAAATATTTGAGCAGTTTCTTGACCTTGTAAATTATGGCTTGTGGATGATAAACTTACAGACCATTGCTTTGCAAGTAAAGAATTTCTTTGTATTGGAGAATTACTTTCCATAGTAGTATTAGTGCTTATGAATGCAGTATTTGTCAAATTTACAGACCATACAGCACTATTGCTATTTGAATCCGTCCATTCAAAAATTGATTTTCCAGAACTCAAACTTATTCCTGGGGTTGTTACCTGTATAGTATCATAATAGATATTATTTATTTCATCAGTTTCTTCTAGTTCGTCGTTAGAATCAGCATGAATTGAAATTTCTTTCACTCCTGATGAATCTGGAGTCCAATCCCAAGTCAAAACGGTTTTCGCACCAGTTCCCAATGAAAGTTCATATGAGTCTACAGAAGTACCATCAATTTTTAATTCAACATCGAAATCATTTGCTTCTGTATTTCCAATATTTCGTATTTCATAACTTAATTGTACTTCTTCACCAACATTTGGTATAGGATTACTTGTAATTAATGATCCTGGTGTTGGTATTACATCAGGACGTAAATCATTTATTCCAACGCCGCTAGCTGCTATAGCAAACATCTGGGATCTAGGACCTCCATGTTGAACATCAGCCACAGTTATTTTCCAAAGACCAGTTTGTGCATTGTCAACTAATACAACTTCCACATTATTCGTATCATCTGCCTCTACTTCCAAAGTTCCTCCTGCTACAGAACGACCATTTTGAAACATATTCCCTAGGTAAGTAGTCCCATCAGGAGCTTCAACTTCCAAATTCAAATCATT
>MDSV01183680.1_pt1 | contig 37849 bp, 36 predicted proteins | sample 810851 | NCBI WGS metagenome assembly MDSV01 (sample SAMN05326640, study PRJNA326480) | marine metagenome | isolation source: seawater | place: Atlantic Ocean: North East | collected 2012 | reverse complement strand
TTGTAAAAATTGATGTTTGCTGACCTTTTTGCCCTGATTGAAAAACATCAAGACCAGGAATAAGTTTTAATACATCGTTTGCATCTACCGCTCCAGAATTAATAATATCTTGTTTAGTTATAATTATTTTATTTACACTTCTTTGATTAAATTCTGAGGTATTTGGAGTTTTGCTTATAGTTAAGCAAGGCACTCCTTTTTTGTTATTCCATTTACAATTCTCTAATGCTGAGGCATTAAAAGTAAAAATTGAAATAATAAATATTAAAAAATAATTTAGTATTTTTTTTTTAGACATTAGCAACATCTCCAATTTGGTTACATCTGTAATAAAACAGACGTTACCTGTTAATTTCAATGCCTTTGCTAATTTCAAATTGTAGAATTAGACTTTTCCTGGCCGTCATTCAACAAAGGGCTCTACTGGGTGGCGCTCGGACTTTAACCGTTGCAGGAACAGTCAATGAATTTCACACTGATTTCCCACCATGCATTTCAGTATGAAAAGCGAGTAACATATTTTTTTATAATTTTAAAGATATATTAGGTGAAAAAAAGGGCCAAAATTTATAATTATTTGAATTATTGTATTTAAATTGATTCATGTATACTAATCACATTTAAAATGATTAATTTATCAAAATAATATAATGGGAAAAATTAAAGCAAAAAAAGTGTTCAATCCACTCGCAGAGAATGAGTTAAGTGGAGATAAAATTCCATCTTTATATGATAAATCTATAAAGCCTGGTTCGAGAAAAAATGTATTATTAATTAAAGTACCTTATTGTATACACCCAGAGTCTGAAATGTTCCAAGAAGCACTAAGTGACGAGGATGCAAAAGTACAAGCACACATAAAAAAAGATGAAAGTGAAACAAAGCTCAATTCTTCACATAACCAAGATTTAAAAGAAGAACAAAAAAAACTTCAAGATGTAAAAACAAAAACTCCTTTTAGACCAATTCCCTCTTTAGCACTTGCAACATTAGGTTCTTTTTTTGAAAAGTATAAGTCATACGATTATAATCTAAGATGTATCGATGTTAACTTGCTAGCTTACGAAGAAGATAAAAACAGCAATGGAAAAGAAAATGAAATTAAACATATAGATACTAAAAAATATATAGAAATATTGGAGAACTTGCTTTCAAAAAAAGACTACGACATACTGGCTATATCTGCAATGTTTGTAATGTCTCAAAGATGGGTAGTAGATGCAGTAAAATTTTCAAAAAAATATAATCCTAAGGCTAAGATAATAATAGGTGGAGGATATCCTACAATTTATCCTGAATATGTAATAAAGAAACATGATATTGATATGGCAATTGTTGGCGAAGGTGACGATACATTTGTTCATGCAATTAATAGATTAAATAATATTGAAGATAAAGAATTTGATGATCAATTTTCATTTGAGGGTTATGCCGCAAAAGATAATAAAGGTAACGTATTTTATGTGCCAAGAAAAAAAGGATTTATAGATTTAAAAAAATTACCTCCGGCAAGCTATAAGTGGCTTGACTTAAAAAGCTATTTTAAAAAGAGTGGTCAGAAAACTCTACCTCTAGAAGCTAGCAGAGGGTGCCCGTATGGTTGTACATACTGCAATACTTTTATTTCATGGGGAAGAAGTGTTAGATACAAAAATGTTGATAGTTTGATTGAAGAAGTTGCAGAATTACAAGACAGTCATAAACCAGAAATTCACTTTGTTGATGATAATTTATCATTTGACAGAAGTTGGACCATGGAATTCTTAGATAAGCTAGCTGAAAAAAATTTAAAACTAAACGTTAGCTGTGCTAATTTTCACTATAAAAGATTAGATGAAGAAATTTTAGATAAATTATTTAAAGTTGGGGTAAATGAGGTTAAAATTGCTTTAGAATCAGGATCAGAAACAACTAATAAAAGAATTCATAGAGTCTTAGACTTAAAAAAAGCCAAAAAAATTGTTGATTATTGTAGGAAGAAAAACAAATCGAGCGTGACTTTTTGGATGGTTGGCTTTCCAGGCGAAACGATGACTGAACTTAGAGAAACTTTTACTGCAGCAAGACAAGTGGGTTCATCAAAAGTTATTTTTTCAATGGTAATGCCTTATCCGGGAACAAAACTTTATGAAGAAGCCAGAGAGCAGTCTTCACTATCAGTAAATAATGATTTCACCTCAATCAAAAGCATAGATAGTATGATTGATCTATTTTTATATAGAAGTTCTAAAAGCATTGTAAAATCCAAGGAATGGAGTACTGAGACCATAAATAATTTAATGTATGACGCAAATATTGATCTAAATTTTATTAATAGTCCTGGCTTAAAATCAGAGTACGAAAGAGAATTTTTAATGCAAGAAACATTGAGAGTTTTAAAATCTATACCCGAGCATATTGTTGCGAATATTCTTGTTGGCTATCTTTTTGAGTTAAAAGGTGACAAGATTCATAATAAATTTTATTATGATAAAGCCATATCATTATTTAAAGTTGAAGATCATAAAGATACATTTTTAAAGTATTTGCATTGGGATAGTAAAGTTATAAAGAGTTTTTTAAATTATCTTGAAAACGATGATTTTGAATTCTTTACATTTTTATTAAATCAAAACAATCTTAAGGAAAAAGATAAGATTAATATTAATCACTATTATTACTAAATTTAAATTATTTAGTTAAATTTTTTTCAAAATATGCACATATTAAGTGTAGTATAACTAAGTGTGCCTCTTGAATATATGAAGTTTTATTATTTTTCACATGAATAGATATGTCAGAATAATTAATAATATCACCACCACTTTTACCTGTTAATGATATTATTTTTGTACCAATTCTTTTTGCCTCTTTAGCTGCGTAAATAATATTTTTTGATTGTTTTGATTTTTTTGAACCTCCACTAGTGGTTAAAATGATAAGTATATCATCTTTTTTACAGTGTGCACTAACTGCTCTTTTTAAATATGTTTGATAATTAAAATCATTTGACCAAGCAGATATAGAAGAAGCATTTGAATTTAATGAAATTGCCGATATAGGCTTTCTTTTTTTATTTTCAAAAGTACAAACTAACTCAGTTACAAAATGTTCTGCTTCTGAGTCTGAGCCTCCGTTGCCACAAACATATATAGTTTTTTTATTTTTATAACTATCCTCAATCAAACGAGCAATTCTTTCAATTGATTTTGTATGTTTTTTTAGAGCTAGAATTGTTTTAGAGGAAAAAGTTATATAGTCATTAATTTTATTTTTGTACTTCATAATAAGATTTATTTTAATTTATATAATTTTTAAAAAAAATTAATATATAAAAATATAATAATAACAATTAAATCAATAAAATATCTTTAATATTAAGTTTTTTTTTAATATAAGATTACGGAATGAAAGTACTAATTACTGGAGGCGCTGGCTTTATAGGAAGCCATGTAGCTGAAAATTTGTGTAAAGATAAAAGAGTAACAAAAATAACAATAATAGATAATTTATCCTCAGGTAAAAAAAAAAATCTTGATTCAATAATTAAATCAAAAAAAATTAAATTTCTTAAATTAGATATTTTTGATTTAAATAAAATAAAAAGATATTTCAAAAATATATCAATAGTTTTTCATTTAGCAGGTAATGTTGATGTCTTACCATCAGTATCTAATCCAAGAAAATATATGAACAATAATTTACTAGGAACTTTAAATGTTCTTGAAAGTATGAAAAATTACAAGGTAAAAAAAATAATATATGCATCATCAAGCTCTTGTTATGGAGATCAAGGAAAAATTTCTATAAAAGAAACTAATCCTATAAATATTAAAAGTCCTTATGCATTCTCAAAATATTCAGCTGAGCAATTAATTATACTTTTATCTGAAATATATAATTTTAGTTATATTTCTTTAAGATTATTTAACGTTTATGGACCAAGATCAAAAATGAGTGGTAATTATTCTTCAGTAATTTCAATTTTTTTAAAACAAAAAAAAAATAAAAAGTTATTAACTATTGTTGGGAAAGGAAATCAATCTAGAGACTTTATATATGTAAAAGATGTTGCTGAAGCTTTTAAAAAAGCTGCATTTTTAAATATTAAAAATCAAGTTTTTAATTTAGGTACTGGCAAATCTATAACAATTAATCAACTTGCAAAGATTATAGGTGGAAAAAAAAGAAATATTCCAAAGAGAAGTGGTGATATTAAATATTCTAAAGCTAATAATAAAAAAATAATTCGTAAACTAAAATGGAAACCAAAAAAAAATTTTTTTAAGAACATAAACATGATGATTGAAAATAATTAAGCTACTATGGATCAAGGAAGAGAAATATATAAATTAATTAAGAAACTTTACCCAATTAATAGAAGTTTGACAGGCAAAGGGGTGAGGCAAACTTTGAGAATTCTAAAAGGCATAAATTCGAAGCTCAAAATTAAATCAGTAAAGAGCGGAACAAAAATATTTGATTGGACAGTTCCCAAAGAGTGGAATGTTAATGATGCTTTTATTTTATCTCCTGACGGTAAAAAAATATGTGATTATAAAAAAAACAATCTTCATTTAATTCAATATTCATATCCTTTAAAAAAAACACTTAATTTGAGTAACTTAAAAAAATATCTTTTCTCGATACCAGGTATGCCAAGAGCAATACCCTATGTAACTTCTTATTATAAAAAAAGATATGGTTTCTGCATATCAGATTATGAAAAAAGAAAATTAAAAAAAGGAAATTATACAATAAATATTGATACAAAATTTAACAATGGGTCACTTAATTATGGAGAAATTTATATTAAGGGAAAAACTAAAAAAGAAATTTTTTTATCCTCAAATATATGTCATCCTTCAATGGCAAATAATGAATTATCTGGTCCAACCTTATTATTATTTCTGTCAAATTGGCTTCTATCAATGAAAAAAAGATATTATTCTTATAGAATAGTTTTTGTCCCAGAAACCATTGGATCACTGGTATATTTAAAAAAAAATTTAGAAAAATTAAAAAAAAATGTAATAGCAGGCTACAACATAGTTTGTGTTGGGGATAATAAAATATATTCATATATACCTTCTAGAAACGGAAATACTATTTCTGACAAAGTTGCTTTAAAGATTTTAAGAAAAAAAAAATTAAGGTTTAAAAATTACAGTTGGTTAGACAGAGGAAGTGATGAAAGACAATATTGCTCTCCAGGAGTAGATTTACCAATAGCAAGCATTACAAGGTCAAAATATAATACTTATAGAGAATATCATACCTCTTTAGATAACTTAAACTTTATAAGCAAAAAAGGTTTATCAGGAAGTTTTGAACTTTATAAAGATATTTTATTGGAAATTGAAAAAAATATGTATCCTAAATCTTTGACAATTGGAGAAGCATTTTTGTCCAAAAGGAAGCTGTTTCCATCTATAGGCAAAAGCGTTAATACAAATAATCTTTATCAAAATATAACAAGTTATTCAGATGGAACAAACTCTATAAATGATTTATCTAATTTATGTAGGCAACCTATCAAAACAGTCAAAAAGGCTATAAAAAAACTTTCTAATAACAAATTAATAGAGTTGTAGAAAAGTATATTTAATATTAAAAATATTGAAGCTCGTTAACCAAATGGAAAAAAAAATTACCAATCCTGTTTTTTTTGATTTAAAAAAGCTAGGACTAGTAAAAAATAAAAATTTATTATTAATAAATAAGAAAACTAGAGATAAAAAAATAAATGTTTACCGAGATATTTTTTCAAAAATAATTTTTTTAGAAAAATATACAACTAATATAAATTATTATAAAAAAGAAAAAGGCTCACCAAGATTTAAATCAAAATCAATAACACGTTTTTTAGGAGGAAAAATTTTAAAAACTTCCAAAATTAATTTTGGTAAAAAAAAATCGTCTAATAGATTAAACATCGTAGGTGATGATTATAGAAGATTTGAACAATTTAAAAAATATTTAAAAAATAAAAACATTTGTGATTTTGGTTGTGGTTATGCAGGCTTTTTAACTTTATGCAAAAAAAATTCAAAAAAACTTTTTGGTGTTGAAATTAATAATTATTATCTCAACTATTTAAATAAAAAAAAAAATTATATAAAAGTTTGTAATAATATTGATAAATTTAATGAAAAATTTGATGTAGTTACATTATTTCATGTTTTGGAGCATATGCCAAATCAAATTTCAGCTTTAAAAAAAATTAAGAAAAAGTTAAAAAAAAATGGAAAAATAATAGTAGAGGTACCTCACGCAAAAGATTTTTTATTTAATCAAAAAAATAATCAGAAGTTTAAAGACTTTATATTTTGGAGTGAACATCTAATTCTACATACTGACAAGTCAATAAAAGCTTTTTTAAAAAAAGCTGGTTATAAGAATATTAAAGTTAAATTTTTTCAAAGATATGGCTTTACAAATCACCTAAATTGGTTTCAAAATGGACAGCCGGGGGGTCATGAATTAAATAAAGATATTTATGATGAAAAATTGGAGAACTTTTATAAGAAATATTTAGAAAATTATGGATATTCTGATACTCTTATCGCAGTTGCTTCAATTTAAATTTTTTTTTCTGCAATTGAAAACATTACCTTAGTCTTTCCTTTCAAAAATTTAGGGATCGGAAGTCGTGTATCATTTCTTGCGATTAAAAAATATCTTGCAAAGAAAAAGCTAAATGGAATTTTCCACAAAATAGGATTTTTCATAACTATCCAAGGTAAAATATTTATATTTTTAAAATTATTAATTTCTAAAATTGTTTTTAATTTTTCAATAGTGAAAGGATTAATATGGGTTGGGTCATCGTAAAAATTTTCATAATCATAAAAAAAATTAGGTGTTATTAAAATTAATTTGCCACCAGGTTTTAAAATTCTAAATGCCTCTTCCAAAAGATTAGTAGCATCATTTAAATGTTCTATTACAGAATTGCATGTAATAAAATCTAAACTATTTGAAGCTTCTGGAATTTCATCATTTTCAAAGTTTACAGTATCAAAATCATAGCCTTTGGATTCTATTTGATTTTTTTCTAAAGCCTTTAAAAAACTTCCATCACCATAACCTAGATCAATTATTTTAGAATCTTTGTTAATTTTTGTATTATAAAATAATTCTAATGCTGAGTTAAATGTATTTAAAACTCTTTCTGAATTATCTATTTCTTTTGTAGATATTTTTGTTTTTCTAATTGTTTTTAAATATTTATTTTTTAGTGTGTCTTTCATTTTAATTATTAATAATACTATAGTGCTAAAAAATTCATCAAAAAATGAAGATTTTCATCGTAAGTATTTGGCTTTCTATAGTAATTAATATCTTCTTCAATATTTGTCCAAGTGAAATGTCTTGTTATGAGGCCTAAAAGCATTGCATAATTCATTTTAAATATCTCAAAATTTTTTCCCAAATTTTTACTTTTTGGATGTATCACAACTTTATCATTATTTAAATTTAGCTCATAAATATATTTTTGCTCAACAACTTCTAAAAAAACTTTTCTTTTAGGAATTGGAAGTTTCCTTTTTAGCCTGCTACGAGATAAATTTAATAAAGCTTTTTCTAAAGTTTTTACTAGATTTAATTGATATTTTTTTGAAATATAAAATTCTCCATTCTTTTCAAACTTTCCTCTTTTTTTCGAAATTTTTAACAAATATTTTTTATATTTTTTAAATTCATTATCAATAAATTTTCCATTAAATTTCTTTTTTTTAAAATCAAAAGTACATTTAGGAGACATGAGAACGTAGTTAAAACTTAATTTCTTTTTTGCGTTTTCAATACAATCTTTTTTTTTCCCTATGCCAGATCCATCGAAGCTATAAACAGATGTTTTAGATCCACCCATCAATACTTCACCGGCAAAAGGAATTACATAATCTGGATTAATTTTTTGAATATATTTAATAAAATTATTGTGGGCTATTTTTATTTTTTTTTTTGTGAGCTTGTATTTTTTGTTTTTTATTTAAACTATCATAACTCATTGGATATGCTCCAAAACCACAGTAAGGTAAAAAGGCCAAATCTATACTACCAAATTTTTTTGCTATCCTTTCGCTTTGCTCAAAATTGGAAATATTATCGTTTAAATTTAAAATTTTATAATTATCTATCTGAAAAAAAGATATAGAATCTAATTCCGGAGTTGTATCAGCTGGTTCTAAGTAACAATAATCGTTCTTATTCATTTTTACTTTATTATCTTTAGAAATCAAAATATTATTAAAACCAATTTCATTAAGATTTCTTTTTAAATATGGATTTGCAAAATTTGCTATTATTATTGGAGTATTTTTATTAAACAAATTTAATGTTATTTCATCGAAGTGATCAGGATGAGAATGTGAAATATAAATAAAATCTGGATTTAAATTAGAAATTTCTTTTTTTGAATATTTGTTTTCAGGAAAATTATAATAGTTAGAGTCTGAATAATTATCAAATGTAATCCACGGATCAAATAAAACTTTTGTATTTTTTCCTTCTAAGAATATAGAAGCATTACTTATATATTTAATTTTCATTTTTATTTTTTTATATCAGGCCAGTTGATACTCAATAATAATAGTATCTCGAGTATAACTTTCGTTTCTATTTCCTCTATGAATACCGTTCCCATCAAAGAAAAAGCAAGTGCCTTTTTTACCTATCATTTCTTTTTTTTCATATTTTTTTATAATTGGATCGTCATCACTTATTATTTTATTTTTTAACGTATTTAATAATTTATGAGTTTTAACTAGATATTCAGTTTTTTGCCCACCCTCATTCATATCTGTCAAAAGCAAGTAAAATTTAAATGATTTTATTTTATCATCATGATGCCATTGATAATTAGCAAAATTTTTCTTTTTCATTGGAAATATTCTTTTGCCCCCAATACTTTTTCTATATGGAGCACCTTTTAAATAAATGTTGGCTAACTTTTTATAAAAACTTTCGTCTATAAAATATTTATTTAAAATTTGGTTGTTTTTAAAATCTTCCTCTTCTATTTGTGATTGATTCCTATCATTTATATCTTTGTTTCTGATCATTTCATCATAATTTTTTTTTATCTCCTCCAATTGAGTATCTGTGAAGATATCTTTGATTTCAGTTATTCCAAATTTCTGAACTTCTGAAATTATTCTATTTATTTTTGGATTAGATCTCTTTTTAATAGCAAAATACCAGCCAAAAAGTAATGATCTTATAAAAATTTTTGTTTTCAACTTTAAATATCTTCTATCCATAAAATTACTTTTTTATATTTTTTAAGACTATTTTTTCAAAATTTTTAAAAATTTTAAATGATTTTTCATTAAAATCTTTATTTTTGAAAAAAATATTAAACTTTTTTTCAATTTCAGACAATAATTGAACAGATTTCAACGAGTCAATACCCAAGTCTAAAAAAGATTTATTATAATTAATTTTTTTTTTATACTCTGCGTCTACATATTTTTTATAAATTTTTTTCAGTTTTTGTTTATTACTAAGCATTTATCACTTTTGTAAAAAATAATTGTTGTATGTTTTATGGACTTTATTATTTAAAATTAATAACTCACTTGGAATATCATGGCTTAAAAACAATATCAAGCTAGCGGATAAACCATAAGAAGAAACATTTGGTATATATATTATGTCATTGATTTCTAATTTTTTTGAGAAAGTTGATCTTGTCCAATAGTCTAAAGGAGTACATAAAGGACCAACTAAGTTATATATTTCTTTTTTATTTGTATTTCTATTAATTATTTTAATTTCAGGGTTTAACTTCGGAAGCCTGTCAATAGAACTCATTCCTGCTAAATGATTAATACCACTATCTAATATAATGAATTTTTCTTTTTTTGATATTTTTTTGTCTATAACTTTGCATATAAGTCCACCAGATGTTCCAACTAAATATCTACCACTTTCAAATATAATTTTTATAGATTTAATTTTTTCTTTACCAAAAGTTTTAATTAACTTATCATTCAATGGTTTTTTTATACTAGCGTAGTTTATTTTTTTTCTTTTTTTTCCATAAGGAGAAGCAAAGCCACCACCCAAGTTTAGTAGTTTAATTTTTATTTTTAAAAAAGACTCCATTTTTTTTGATAATTCAATACAATAAAAAAATAATTTTTGAAGATCTTTTGGTGAATTAATGTTTGATGCAGAATAGAAGTGAAAACCTAAAATATTAATATTTTTGGAATTGAAGACCCTATAATTTTTTAAAAAGTTTTGAGAGTCTATTCCAAATTGAGATGCAACTCCCATCATTTTAATACTAGACTTTATATCTAATTGGTCAGGATTAATTCTGATTATACAATTAATTTTTTTTTTTAATTTTTTTGATAAAATTTCTAAGTTTTTAAACTCATTTATAGATTCTACTGATATTATTCCAATTCTGTAAATAATAAACTTTTTCAAATCCTCCTGAGATTTTGCAGGACCAGTAAAAATAATATCTTTCTTATTAACTCCTATTTTAATAGCCTTAGAAACCTCCCCCCAGGAAGAGCATTCTATACCAGTACCATGTTTGTAAAGAAATTTTACAATTCCTAAATTTGGATTAGCCTTCATCGAATAATAAATTTCAGAGTAATTTGGCAATGATTTTCTCAATAAATTTAGTGATTTTGTAATATCATTTAAATTGTAGACATATTTTGGGTGATTGTAATTTTTTGAAATTTTTTTTAAAAGATTTATTTTCATTTTAAACTTAGTAATTTTTTTTGATCAACTTTTCCTCTATTATTAAAAGGTATTTTACTCAAAATTATTATTCTTTCAGCTATTTTATAAAAATCTAAGTTTTGCTTTATTTTTCTTATTAGTAAACTTCTTCTCATATTAGTTTTTAAAAAAAAAGTATATTTAAATTTATTTTTTGGCTTCATGACTACAGCATCTTTAATAAAATTTAACTCTTTAAGGTCATTTTCAACTTCTCTTTTACTGATTCTATAATTCTTGAATTTAAATATATCGTCCATTCTTTCATAAAAGTAAACAAATCCATCTCTATCTATTTTGCAGATATCGCCAGTATAAAGTCGAGAAATATTTTTATTAATTTTTAAAAATTTTTCTGAAGTTAGTTTTTCATCTCTATAGTAACCTTCCATAACATTTTTACCTTCAACAACTAACTCTCCTTTTTTATTAAATATTTTATTTTTATTTTTATCTACGATCCAGCATTTAGTAGATTTCAAAGGCAATCCAACAGAGTTTCTTTTTTTAGGATACCTATTATAATCTAATATAGATACTCTCTTACATTCAGTGAGCCCATACATTAAGTAAATTTTAAGGTTTTCATAAATTTTTTTAATGTCTTTTAAATAAGTTTTTGAAATCGGAGAACCAGTATTTGTAATTATTTTTAATTTTATAAAATTTCTTTTATATCTTTTAATTAAGCTTAAAAAATTAATTAATATATTTTGCACTAATGGCAAACAATTTATTTTATTTTTATTTAAAATATCTATAAAATTAATCCCTAATTCATCTGAGTTTCCCAAATAAATATCTGAATTACTTTTTAAAGCTAAGAACACTTGGTATAATCCGTAATCAAATGAAAGAGGAAGAAAACACCCAATTTTAACGTTTTTATATTTTAAAAACTCTAATATTTTAGATGTACTAAACAAAACACTTTTATGATTTGACACCACACCTTTAATTTTTCCACTTGAACCAGATGTATAAGTGACTGATACAGTATCATAAATAGATCTTTTAAAATTTATATTTTTTATTTTTTTTTTCTTTTTGTTAATAAAATTTTCCAAAATTATTTTATTTATTTTTTTTGAAAAGTTATGAGGATAATTTTTTGAAGTTATTACAAAATCAGGTTTATAATCAGCCTCAATTTTTTTTAACGAATTTTTGCTTAATTTTTCTTCTATAATTGAAAATACGCCACCTACAAAACTTATAGATGTTATGCATATTGGAATAAATACTGAGTTTGGAAGAATGATTAAAGTTCTAAATCCCTTTTTAACATTTTTTTTTAAAAAGAAATTTATTAAATAATTAGATCTTTCACTTAATTCTTTTTTACTGAAACTATATTTTTTATCAGAAATTTTGATATTATTATTTTTATTTAGAATAAACTCATGTATATATCTCATAAATTTTATAATGTTTAATCCAAGGTATATAGAAATAATTAAAAAATTAAATTGTTTCTTTAAAAAAAAAAATTCTTTAGTCTTTATTCACGCAGATATATTTAGAAGCTTTAAAGTAGATTTTACAAATAAGTATGATTTTTTTAAAAAACACCTTACTTTCATTAAAAAAATAACTAATAGTTCAAAGTTAATTTTTCCGGCATTTAATTATAAATTTCCGAAAACTAATGAGTTTAATATTCAAAAAGATAAAGCTGAAACAGATCACTTTACTGAATACTATAGAAAAAATTTTTCAAAATTTAGAACCACAGTTCCTATTTTTAGCTCTACCTCTGATTTTAAAATCAATGGATTTTATAAATTAAGCAAAACAATAAATCCATTTGGAAAAAAATCGATTTTTCATTATCTGTATAATAGGAATGGTAAAATTTTATATTATGGAGCTCCATTTTCTGCCTCTACCTTTATCATGTATGTAGAAGAGACATTTAGAAATGGTCCTATTTATAGATATGAGAAGAAAATTCATGGTAAAATAATTAACAAAAAAAAAACACTACATGTAAATTTTACTTTTCATGTAAGACCCCCTTCAGATAAATATCATCTAGAATATGATTGGAAAAAAATAGAGAATGATCTTAAAAAAAATAAATTGATATATATTTACAAAAATGGGATTATGCAATTCAGAGTATTAAATGTTAAAAAAGTCACAAATTATTTACACTCAAGACTAAAAAAAGACGACTTTTATTTAATAGATAAGAAATCTAAAAAATGGATAATTCCTTTTTTCAAAAAAATAAATAGAAGGTTTATAATCAATGATTTTGAATAATAAAACTAAAAGAAATATTAATATTATTCAAAAAAATAATTCAAAAGAATTTACCCTCTTGGAAAATATTGTTGAGAGACATATAAATAATAATCATAAAAAACAAAAACAAAAATGTTTAATTAGGCTTTTTAAATTTGAAATTATTAGATTTTATGCAGATTTTATAAGTAAAAAAAATGATAATAAAATTAATAATAATTATAAAAACTCTCATTACAAATTATATTTTCCAAATATTAACATAATTAAAAAAAAAATTAAAATTAATTTTAATTTTTATAAATTTCAAAAAACTATTGATGTAGAAAAAAAATTTAATATTAAATCCTATCTTATTGAAAAACTTAGCTCTATTTTGGGAAATAAACTTATAGTTGGATTGCGTCCAAATTCTATTTCAATTTATAAAATAATATTTAATTTAATTATAAAAAGATATAAATTTATTTTTTTAAATGATGAGAAAATTAATTTAAATATTTTAATTGACCAAAAAAAGAATCTTTTAAATTTATTTAATGATATTGAGACAAGGCTTAAGTTTCCAACAAAATTAAATGGTAAAAAAAACTTATTAAAGTTTATAAAGTTATACACTTCAAGGTACCCTTCAAAAGAAAATAATATTGATATTCTGGTAACCGGATCTTTGATTAATACTAATAATAGAATAATTGCTTATAATCTAAAAAATAAAACTACCCAAATAAAAGTTATAAATATTGCTCATGGTCATAATTGGATTTGGGATGAAGCATATAATGAGGTACCGGAATATGAGTATGTAGATTATTATTTGTCTTATGGCAAACCAAGACCAATATCTCTAAAAATAAAAAAAAATCTTATATATGCACCCAAAGTAGTTGCTTCATCATGTGATATTATAAAAAATATAAAAGAAAATTATTCCAACCTCAATATTAAGGAAAAAAATTTTATTAATTCAAAGTTTTTGTATGTATCTCGTGAATATCAAATCAATGGTGTATTGCCACATATGTTTTCAGATAAAGTTTATAACCTTTGGCACAAAATACTATTAGAAAAATTTAAAAAATATGATTTAACTATCAAACTTCACCCAAAAGCAAAAACTAGTATTGATAAAGAATTTTTTGCAAAAAAATATAAAATTGAAAATGAGCCTTATATTAATGAAAAAATATTCAAAAAATATGATATATTTATTTTTGATACAATAACCTCTGCATTTACAAAGGTAGCAGCAACAAATAAGCCAATAATATTTTTTAATTTAAATGAAAGAAAATGCACCAAGAAAGCATTAAAATTGATCAAAAAAAGAACAATTTTTATTGAAATGAAAGATATTAATAATTTAAAAATTTTGGAGAAAAATTTTAAGTTTAGAAAAAATTTAAATAATGAGTTTATTAATATGTTTTCTTTATATAAAGAAGAAAAAAGGCAAGATACGTTAACTAATTTAATTGATAAAGTTTAAATATGATTGATGTTCTAATATTAAATGATAACCAATTTAGAGATTTATTTTCTCAAAAATTGTTAGAAGAATATTTAAATAAAAAAAATTTAAGAGTTAAGATCGTATCTAAAATTATTTACAGAACCGCAATAGATTATTTAAATCCTCAACTAGTAGTAGTTCCAAGAATTACAGATGATTTTGAGGAAATTTTTAAATTGAAGAAAAAAAAAAATTTTAAATTATTTTTCATTCCATGTGAACATGGTGCAGCCTTAGAAACGAGAATATTATCATTCATTAAATCATATTCATTTAAAGATGTTGAAAATAAAGATTATAGAGAAAATTTAAAGCTTATAGATAAAATTTTTGTACCCAGTGAATTTTACAAAATTACTTTAATTAAACATAATTTATTTAATGAAAATCAAATTTCAGTTTCTGGTACAATTAACTCAGATTTGTGGTTCAAAAATATAAACTTAGTATTTAAGAAAGAAAATTATAAAAAAACAATTGGCATTGCTACGTCATTCAAATCATTTATGTTTACTTCAAATTATCAGAGTATTCAAAAAGCAATTTATACAATTAATAATTTCCCAAAAAAAGGTAAAATTACTTTTGAAAGTCAAAAGGAAGATTTATTTTTTCTATTAAATGAAATGTATCAATTTATGGTACTATCAAAAATTATCTCAGATAATAAAAATTTAAATTTTTCTATAAGAGTTCATCCCGGTGAGAACATAAAAAATATAAATTATTTTAAAAAAAAAATATCTAACGTATTAATCGATAGAAATTTAATTCTTCAGGAATGGATATCGAGGCAAAAAATAATATTAGCCTTTTCAAGTACTTTAATCTTTGACTCTTATTTCTCAAATGTGCCAACTTATAGCTTAAGTAAATTGGTTCCAAATGATATTGTGGATTTATTAGAAGAAGTAAAAAAGCCTCTGAATACTGATTTTTTACATCAACCTGAAAATTTTAAAGATTTATATGAAAAAATAAATTCAAAAGATGAACAATATAATAAATCTTATTTAGAAAGTCTTGATGCTCAAATAAACAGCATTTCAATTAGAAATTTTAATTTTCCCAGAAAAGAAGTTGCTTTTAAACTGATTGGAGATGAAATTTCAAATTTAATTAATTTTAGAAATAGATCAATTTTTCAGGAATTCTTGCTCTTTTTTTCAACTTTAATAATTCATTTAAAACAAATTAAGGCTGCAAATTTATTATTTAAATATAAATTTGTAGTATCAGATAAAGTATTTAATCCACTAAATATTTTAGAGAATAGAAAGATAAAAAAGATTGTTAAACTAATTATAAAAAAACTGAAAGATTAGATATTTTTTAAGTGTTCTCTAAGTTTTTTACTTATAGGGATTTCTTCTTTTAAAATCTTTTTTTCCCCAGCTCCAAGAGAAGTTGAGATTTTTTTACAAGAACTGACCAAGTTTCTAAATCCATTTGGCTCCAAGGAAGCTGCTTGATCAGATCCATACATTGTTCTATCAAGAGTAATATGTCTTTCTAAAGATGAAATTCCCATTCCAACAGCTGCAAGTGAAATTGCTAATCCATTCTCATGACCGCTGTATCCGACATTGCACTTAAAACGTTCTTTATAAGTTTTTATACAATTTAGGTCTATTAACTCTGGAGGACATGGATATACAGAGACGCAATACATTAACTCATATTCACAGTTTTTTTTTTCAAAAATATTTATTGCTTTTTCGATATCTTCAAGACTAGACATTCCAGTTGAAAGATATGTATATTTTTTTCTTTCCGCAACTTCACGAATAAATTTTTCAGATGTAAGCATTGCTGATGCTACTTTGTTATATTCATTATCAAATTTGTCTAAAAAATTCATGCTTTCAAGGTCCCAAGCGGATGCGAACCATTTAATTTTTTTATCGTTACAATATTGGTCAATAATTTTGTATTCTTTTTCACCAAACTCCAGTCCTTTTTTTTGATCAAGTTGAGTAGTACCCCAAGGACTTTCTCTTTTTGATGAAAGAAATTCTTTTGAATATACTTTATTAATATCTCGCTTTTGAAATTTCACTGCTTCAATTTTTAATTCAGAACACAGATCAATTAGTTTCTTTGCGATATTTATATCTCCATTATGATTTATTCCAATCTCACCAAATATTTTCATAATTATTTAATATATTAATTTAAATTATTTACAAGCAATAAATATTTTTTAAATAATTTAAGATGGAAAAATTTTTTTTCCAAGCAAAACTCTTTTTTTATTTTTTGCAGATATTAAATCATGTTTATAATCAATATCAATTGTTTGAAAATTTATTTTATAAAATATTATTTTCTTACCAAGTTCATTTCTGTATTTTTTAATTGTTTGTGGAGTAGTTATATCCAAATATCCATTTTGCCAATAAACTTTTCTTAATAATTGTCTAGGCGTATTTGTCAATTTTAATTTTTTCCAACCAAACAAAGGTTTAATATAAAATTTGTTTGAAATTTCCCACATTTTAAATGGAGTTTCTTTTGCTATAGTAACTGACTTTAAAGAATCAGCATTTTTTTTTATAAAATACTTAATAATTCTGTCAACTATTTTTGGATTTCTAAATGGCAAAGTTGGTCTAAGTATTACAATCATACTAGGAGAATAATTCTCTTTGTCTTTTAAATATTCTATTGCGTGAGCTAAATATTCAGTATCCTTTGAATTATCTTTAGCAATCTTTTTTGGTCTTAAAAAAGGAACTTCTGCTTTAAATTTTAATGCAATCTTTTTTATTTTTTTAGAATCTGTGCTTACAATAATTCTATCTATTAGTTTAGATTTTTTTGCAGTATTAATAGAGTAACCAATTAATGGAATATTATTTATTTTTTTAATATTTTTATTTTTTATACTTTTAGATCCACTTCTTGCAGGTATAATAGCAAGTATTTTATATTTATTTTTCTTTGTCATTTGAATGAAGTCTTCTGAAATAGTCACTTTTCTCAATTAAATTTTGATAATTTGAACTTTCTAATATTTCTCCAGATTTAAATAACAGAATTTGATCAAATTTTCTTAAAAGATTAAGATCATGTGTTATCATAATTATTGTTTTATTGTTAAAATTTTCAAGAATATTGGTTAATATTTTTTCTCTATTAACTCCATCTAAATTATTAAAAGATTCGTCAAATATTAAAAAATTCTTTCTAGAAAACAAACATCTAGCGATACAAATTCTTTGTGCCTGGCCACTACTTAACTTAATTCCATTTTCTGCACTTATTAAAGTATTTATTTTATTATCGAGATTTGTAACAAAATTATCTAACTCAACAATTTTTAATAAATTTTCTATTTCGGCTTCTTCTTCTAAAGATATATCAGTTTTAAATGAAATATTATTTTTAATAGTGTCTTCAATTAAAAAATTTTTCTGACCACAATAAGAAAATGATCTAATTAAAGTTTCTTCTTTAACTAGTTTTTCATCATTTACCTTTATTATTCCTTTGTCTGGTTTTATCAGGCCACACAATATATCAACAAAAGTTGTTTTTCCTGATCCAGATTCTCCACAGATACCTATTGTTGCATTACTTTTTAATTCAAAATTTATATTTTTTATAACATTTTTTTTTTGTCATATGAAAAAAATAGATCATTAATTTGAACTTTATTTACAGAGTTTTTATTTACATTATTAAAATCATAAATTTCAGAATTTAAACCATTAAGCTCATTGGATACAACGTTAAGTGCATTTGAGCTATCAATAAAACTGAGAAATGATGCATAAACTTTATGGAAAGATGGCACCAATTTATAAGCAGCAAAAAACAAAACTCCGTTAGCAGTAATTAAATTTATGTAATCAATATTTTTATTTATAAATAAAATACCAATTAAAATCATACACACAAATATTTCAAAAATATTTTTTATAATTGTTGCAGCAACTTGGTTATACATAATCACACCAAACATATTCCCCACAGTATTAGAAAATTTATTACTATTTGTTTTCTTATCAATTTTAAATATATTTTCTTTAATAGTAGAAAAGTTATCAGTAATCTGTTGAATTAATTTTAATTTAAATAATGATATTTTTTTTGAATTTAAATAAATTTTTTTACTGATTATAAAAAAGTAAATTATATAAAAAACTGAAACTAATGATAGAATAATTAAAGTAGGATAAAAATTGTAAAGTAATAAACCTGAAAGAACAACAATAATTAGAAGCAATTGGGAAAATAATCTTAGTCCTGGATCAATCATTCCATTATTTATTCTCCACGTTTCATTTAAAAATAAAGAGTTAAAAAATGAAGTTTCTCTTTTTAGAAAATAATTATATTTTTTAAGAAGTATCAATTCATATAAATAATTTTTGATATATTTAGTTACATCAAAACCAAATTTTGTAATAATAATATTAACCATAATTTGAAACAAATTAGATAAAATTAGAAAAAAAATAAAAATTAAAAAAAGTGAAGACCTTTCAAAACTCTGTAGTTCAAAAAATTTTACAATTTTGTTATCAGAACTACTGTTAAATGAATCTAGAAATGGAATAATTGAAAATATTGAAACTGACTCAAGAAGAATTCCTATTATTATTAAAATTTGTATAATATAAAACTTTGGTAATAACTTTTTAGGAAACAATTTTATTAATTCTTTTGCATTTTGAAATAATTTTTTTATATTGGGTGAAATAATAAAAGTTCTTTTTAGATTCATTCTTTGATAATACATTAAATTGTTTAAAAAGAAATATAGCAAATAATCATGTTCAAAATATTAATATTAGGATTAGGTTCAGCAGGACAGAGACATCTTAGAATTTTAAAAAAAATTTTCAAAAAAAATAAAAAAAAATTAAAATGTTTTTGCATTAGAGAAACAAAAAGAAATTTAATTATTAATGATAATTTAAAGACAAAAAAAATTGAATCTTTAACAAAATTCTATAATTTAAAAGAAATCGAATTTAAAGATTTAAAAAATATGAATTTTGATTTAGCCATAGTGTCCAATCCTATACACAAGCATATTTCTACAGCAATAAAGATTGCAAAAAATAAAATAAACTTAATTGTTGAGAAACCTCTTTCAAATAATAAAAACAAAATAAATTTGTTAAAAAAAATAGTCAAAAAAAATAGAATTAATATAAGAGTGGGTTATCAATTAAGATATCACCCAGGTATTAAAATTTTTAAATCGATAGTTGACAAAAATAAATTGGGATACCCAATATCAGGCTTATTTTATTTTGGAGAATATTTACCAAATATGCATAAATATGAAGATTATGAGAAGACTCATATGTCTATTTTTAAACAAGGTGGAGGAGCGATTAATTGTTTAAGTCACCAAATAGATTTAATTAATTATTTAATTGGAAAGCCTGTTAAAGTTATATCAAAGTTTAATAAAGCTAGTAAATTAAGAATTAATGTTGAAGACAATTTGCATGCAATATTATTTTATAAAAATTCTAGGAAATTTACTTTGAATATAAATTTTCTAAAATCACCGCCTAGAAACTTCATATTTATGGAATTTCAAAATGGTTCTGTGGAATGGGATTATCATAAAAACTATATTTCTGTATATAATAATAAAACTAAAAAAATTTTTGAAAAAAAATTTATCAATTTTAAAAGAAATGATATGTTTGAGGAGCAGAATAAAGAAATTGTTAATTTAATAATAAATAAAAAAATAAATAATAAGCCTTTTGATGTAAGCTTAAATACATTGAATCTAACAACAAAATTAAAAAAATGAAACTGAATAATAATATTATTTTAATTACAGGTGCGGCTGGTTTTTTAGGATCAAAAATTATAAAAACGCTACTAGAAGAAAAAGCGTATTGTATATTAATTGATAAAAATAAAACAAAACTAAAAAAACTAAGTATCGAATTGAATAAAAAAAATTATAAGAATTTTTCTATATTTAATGTTGATATTACATCTGAGAGGCAAATTAAAAAAATACATAAAATAATTAATAAACGATATAAAAGGATTGATGGAATTTTAAATCTTGCTGCAATTGATCCAAAAGTAGATAAAAAAAATTCCCTTTTTAATTCTTTCGAAAAAACAAATCTTGAAAGTTTAAAATTGCAAATTAATGTTGGTATTTATGGACTAGTATTGCTAACAAAGTACTTCATAAATTTACTAAAAAAATCTAAAAAAGCTTCAGTTGTAAACATTGCTTCGGATTTATCAGTTATATCTCCAGACCATAGAATATACGGAAGAAAAGGTGGAATTTTAGTATCCAAACCAATTTCATATTCCATAGTTAAGCACGGGGTTGTGGGTTTTACAAAATATCTTGCTACTTATTATGGTAAAGACCAAATAAGATTTAATTGTATATCGCCAGGGGGCATATATGCCGATCAACCAAAAGCCTTTGTAAAAAAAATAAAAAAACTTGTTCCAATGAATAGGATGGGAAATGTAGAGGATATAGAGCACGCAATAGTCCATCTTTTGTCTACTGATTCTAAATATACGAATGGCATAAATTTGCTAATAGACGGTGGAAGAAGCGTATGGTAACAAAATTTGAGTCTACTCATAATTGTTTAAAAAAATTTTTCTACTATCCATTAAATAGGTCTTTAGATTATGTCTATTGTAAAAATTGTGGGACTTTTTTTACAAATTATAATTACAAAAAAAAATTAAATAAAACTGTTGGTCTTAAAAAATTTCATTTAAACATAAAAAAAAAAATTAAATCTAAATATTTTAAAAATAGAATAGAAATAGATAAATTCTTATTAAGTGGCGTACTAAAAGAAACAAAATTTAAACCTAAAAATTTATTAGATTTTGGCTGTGGATATGGAAGTATGCTATTTGCGGCAAAAGAATTAAATATTGAACCATATGCATACGATGTAAATACCTACTTATTAAATTTTTTGCAAAAAAAATTTAAAACTATAAAAAAAAAAAATAAATTAATTTTAAAAAAAAACTTTTTTGATTGCATTGTGGTTAATAAAGTATTTAACCTTTCACCTAATATAGAAGAGGATTTTTTTCTACTCAATAAAATTCTTAAAAATAAAGGATATGTTATTTTGATTGAGCAGGTAAAAGATTTTTCAAGATATAAGACTTTTTTAACAGAAAAAAATAATAATACTCACTTACTAACTTTGAATTCAATTAAATATTTTGCAGATAAATATAATTTTAAAATTATAAAATTAAAAAATTATTTAGGTGATATAAAATGTATTTTACAAAAGGCCACAGGTAGAAATACCAGATTATATAAGGATAATGAAAATTTTTCACCACATATATATAATTTTTTTGAAAAAAATTACTTTGTCTTTAGTTTAATTTATGATTTTTTATTTTTTATAAAATCAAATATTAAAAAATATTTAAGTTAATGAAAGTTGACAAATTTCAGTGGGATTTTAATAAAAATATTAATAGGTATTTTGATACCAAATATATTTACAAGAAAAAAACATACCAAGATGAATCATATGAAATAGAAAAAATAATCAATAACTTTAAATATTTAAAAAAAATTAAATATAAAAAAATTAAAAATAAAAAAATATTTAATCTAAAAAATTTTGATGAAAAAAATTATCTTTCAAAGGATTATTTATATAGAAAAAAAGTACTCAAAATAAGAGAATTTATAAAAAATAATAATTTAAAAAAATACTTTAATATTTTTTTAATTCATGGAAGCTTGGCCTCTCTTGACTATGTAAAAGGTTGGAGTGACGTAGATACATTTGTTGTAATAAAAAATAAAGTTTTAACTTCAAAAAAAAAGTTATTGAAATTAAAAATCATTTTAAAGAAAATGTACAAATTATTTTTTTCTCTAACTAAACTTCAACATCATGGCTTAATAATATTTACAGAAATTGATTTGGATAATTATTTAAATAATTATATGCCCATAGAAGCATTGAAATATAACTTAAATTTTTTAAATAATAAAAAAATTATTTTTAAAAAACGAATTGGACCAAATAAAAAAATCTTTGAAGATTTGGTTAGTAGATATGATTTATTAAAAAAATCTAAATACAATGGAAAATATATGCACCACCCTAAGGATAATAAATATCTACAAGTTCCAATACGAGCAAAAAATAAAGAGATGTATCAACTATTTTGTCATCTCGGTTTTGTAAACACTTTACCAGCGTATTATTTTAGTGCCATAGGAAAGAGCTGTTGTAAAAAGGACTCGTTTAAACTTTTTGAAAAAACTAAATTAGGAAAAAAAATAAAAAACTTTTTAAAAAAAAGTGAAAATGTGCGAAAAAAATGGAAAGCAAATGAAAAAAAAATTTTTACAATACCAACCTGGGTTACTAATGAATTAGGTAAAGACTACATTAGAGAGTGTGAAAAGAATTTTAAGATTATAATAAATGAAATTAAAAAAAAAAATAACTATTAAAGATTATATTTTAGCTAAAAAACAAATTACCGATATTGCATATAAATATAATTTTTTATCTATTTATGAATACGGTAGTTATAAAAATCCAGGACTTTCCGACATTGATATTATTATAGTTTTAAAAAAAAAAAATTCTAAAATAAGCTACTCATATTTTCTAGATGAAATAAGAAGAAAAAATTTAGAATTTTTTATTGGTTTTTCTACAATTATGTTTGTAGAAAAAGAAATTTTTAAAAATATTTTGGTATTTGATGATTTAAAATTAAATAAAATTTATGGAAAAAAAATTAAATTTAAAAAATTTTCAAATTTAAATAAATTACTATTAAAACTATCAATAATTGAATGGTTGCCTGAGCGTTTATTGAAATTAAAAATAAATTTAAACAATTTAAAAAGAATAAATATACGACAACACCTAGGTTTGTTGAATAGCTATAAATATACTTTAAAAAAAGTATTAGAATATTACAAATATGAAAATACCAATGATATTGAATATATTATTAAAAAAATAGATTCTCTGAGATCGGGAAGTCAAAAAATAATAAATTTTACCAAGGTTAAATCTTTAACAAAAGAAGTAATATTAAATGGTTTTAAAATTTTAAAAAATTTGTCGAATGATATGGATCTTGAAATTAATCAAAAATTAAATATTCCTGAAAGTAAATTGTCATTTCCAAACAGATCAAAATTATATTTTAAAAATAAATTCCATTTTTTTGAAAATAATCTTAAAGGTAACTATATTTATGTACCTAAATTATTTTCATTTTATTTATTTTTTTACTTAAATAAAAAAAATAGCTTATCATTAATATTAAAAAAATGGTTTAAATCGAAAAAATATAGATTAATTATTAAAAATAATAAAATAAAATACATATTAAACTTAAGAAGTAAATTAATTTCAAAAAATATATTGCTTCTTAAAAAACATAATTTAAAAAAAGGTTTATATAAATTTGGATGGTTTTATGAATAATTTAAGTAAAAATAAAATAACTAAAATTTTTTCAAACTACGAAAAAGATGGATATGCAAAATTAGGAAAAATAGTTAGCAATAATGCTTTAGAAAATCTAAAAAAAAGAACTATTGATTTAATGCTTGGCAGAAAAGTTTACAAAGGTATGTTTTTCCAGCTAGACTCTGAAGATGGAAAGTATGCAAATATAAATACCAAAGATGAAAGTTATCAGGGCCCCTCATTTAGATACAGAAAGATAAAAGATCTTGAATATGATGATTTATTTTTAAGGTTAATTAAATCAAAATTAATTAATAAATTTTCTAAAAAATATATTGGCAGGGATGTATCATGCATGAGGGCAATGATATTAAATAAACCTTCAATGGGATCTAGCGAATTAGATTATCATCAGGATGTAAGTAGAGATTGGAATATGTCTGGCAAACCGACATTTACTTTTTGGATGTCAATAAATGGAGCAAATAAAAAAAATGGCTGCCTAAAAGTAATTAAGAGCTCACATAAATATGGAACATTAGACAAAGGACATTTTATTAAAACAAATAAAAATTATTTCAAAAAGCATAAAATTTTAAATGTTGAACTTAAACCTGGAGAAGCAATTATTTTTAATAATCAACTTTTTCATGGATCTGGAAAAAATTATACTAAGAAGATGAGACTTGCATTTACAGCATGTTTAATGGATGCAAATATCTTTCATATGAAATATAAAAAGAGATATCCAAAAATTTTTGGAAAGAACTCTTTGACATTAAAAAAAATTAAAAATTTTCATAGAATACCAAAAAAAGTATATGAAAAGTAATTTTATTTTTTAATTAATAGTTTAAATAATTGATTAAATTTATAAATTTTATTTTTGCCATGCTCTTTAAAAAGTTCATTCCAAGCTTTGTCTTTCCATTTAACATTTTTTGTCATATTTTTTTTATGTTTTCTATATATATAAATACTTTTATCTATTAATTTAATTTTACTTTCATGATTCAAATATCTTAAATATAGATCTAATTCTTCCCACATAAATGATCTATAACCTTTTATATTTCTTAATTTTTTTGTTTTCATTGCAACTGAACATGAAATTAAATTAAAAAAATTAATTTTCTTATTTATTGTATTTATAAGTTTTTTTCCTTTTTTGATTTTAAATCTAGAAAAAATAAAGTCATAATTTTTATTTATTTCTTTAAAAAACAATTTTAAAAAGTTTTTTTCAACATAATCATCGCTATCCACTCTTAAAATATAATTACTATTACAAATTTTTATTGCTTTATTGCAACTTTTTACAAGGCCCAAATTTTTTTTATTTTTTATTAACCTAATATTTTTAAATTTTAAAAATTTTTTGATTATATCTAAAGATTTATCTTTTGAACAATCATCTACAATTATCAAATTTATTTTTGAAAAATATTTTCTTTGATTTAAAATACTTTCAATACATTTTGAAATATATTGGCAATTGTTGAAATTAGTAATTATTATTGAAAGTTTTTTTTTCAATTATTTTTTATAAAAGTTATATGCTTTTAGTAAGTAGTCGTGACCTAAACTTTTAGTATAATCGATACAATTTTCAATAGTATCATCAAGAGTAAACTGAAGTTTGTAATTTAGTTTTTTGAATAATTTAGTATGACTTTTTGCTACAATTTTTGTATTTAATGCTTCACCAATTCTCATAGGAATATGAACAATTTTTGATTTACTATCTGTCATACGAACGATTTTTTTTGCTAGATCATTGCAGCTTATTGCTCTTCCCGAACCTACATCAAGAACATCTTCGCTTTTTCCCAATCCAGATCTAACTGATTTAATTGCCACTTTTGCAATATCCCTGACATCAATTATATCCACAGTTTGTTTTCCAGTGCCATAAATTTGAATATCTTTATTCAATAGAGCTTGACAAATAACCAGTGGAACAAATTTTCTCACTGGGAAAAGATGTTGTCTTGGCCCAGAAGCATTCATCCATCTTAAAATTGTTATATCCATTTTATATACTTCTCTAAACATTCTACAAAAGTTTTCAGCAGTTATTTTAGAAATTGTATAAGTATTTTCCCAATAAGTTTTAAAGTAAGGTTTGGTAGGATGAAAAATTTTTTTTACATTGTTATCTATACAAGATTGAATGACATTGAAGGCACCTTTTATATTTGTGTCTATAGCTCTTTCAGTTTGAAAAACTAACTCGTGAGTTCCTAGCACACCAGCACAGTCGTATAATTCTGCTGCACCCTTAATTGCTTTATCTATTGATGTTTTATAACTAATATCACCATCTATATACTTTACATTCTCTGGCAAACTAAAATCAGGCTTTACAATATCAAATATATAAATTTTATTTTTTTTAACTTTTGAAAGCTCATCCACAATATGGCTTCCTATAAATCCAGATCCTCCAGTAACTACTATTTTCATATTTTTTTTTGCTTATAATATATAGGCACACACCAGTGATTTTTATTTACCCATCTAGTATTTGGCAAGTCAATTTTTTCTCCAAAAATTTCATGGCAACCCTTATCATAAACTTTTCCTGTACTAAAGTTTATTTTTTCAAATACAATAAATTTATAGTATCCTGATCTCATATTATCTGGAAGAATTAGATGATTATGATATTTTTCTTTAAGCTTTAATGCATATTCATTTTTCCAATTTACAATACTTTCTAAAAAATCTAGTTGAACACAGCCTATTGCAGCATTAAATTCACTCATTCTAAAATTTTTACCTAATTTATTATTAGGTTTCCCATAATTTTTATATTCTTTTGCAAATTTAATTAAATTTTTATTTTTACTAACCAACATTCCTCCTTCCCCGGTACTAATTGTTTTCGTTGCATAAAATGAGTAAATCCCGGCATCGCCCCAACTTCCAGTCTTTTTGCCTTTATAAATTGCGCCATGCGAATGTGCACAATCTTCTATTAAAATTATTTTATTCTGTTTACAAAACTTTGAAATTTTATCTATTTCAAAAGCTATATGTCCCCCTATATGAACAACCCAAATTGCTTTGGGTTTATATTTTTTTACTTTTTTTTTTAAATCAGAAAATGATATGCATAAGTCATTTTTGTTACAATCTACAAATTTAACTTTAGAACCACAAAGTTTTGTTATCATTGGTGTTGCTTGAAAAGTATTTGATGGGCAAAGAACTATTTTGTTTTTTAAATTAAAATATTTAAGCACTGCTTCTGCGGCACCTCCCCAACTAGAAAAGCTTACAGAAGGCAAGTTATTATATGTCGACCATTTTTCTTCAAAATAGTCTGTAAATTTTCCATGGCTCCATTTATTATTTTTAAATATCTGATCCCAATAACTGTAAAGTTTTTTTTTTCCTTTTTTATCGAAACCTATTTGAAATTTGATTGAATTCAGCATAATAATTTATTAGCATATGCATTATGCAATTGAATAAATCAAGAAAAAAAAAAATTACTTTAATTGCCGAGATAGGAGAAAATCATCTTGGCAACATCTTATTTGCAAAACAAATGATTAAACTATCTAAAAGAGCAGGAGCCGATATTGCTAAATTTCAATCTTATAACGAAAGTTGTTTAAAAAAAAATGATCCAGAATTTAATTGGTTTAAAAAAGTATCTTTAACAGATGAAAACCATTTTGCTTTACAAAAAGAGTGTAAAAGAAAAAAAATTAATTTTATGAGCTCACCTTTTAGTTTAGAAAGAGCAGAATTTTTATGTGAAAAATTAAAATTAAAACAAATTAAAGTGGCTTCATGTAAAAATAGTGATAAAAATCTTTTAAAATATTTAGATAAAAAATGTGAAAAAATTTTTTTATCAACTGGATTAATAAATTTGAATGAAATTAAAACTGCATTAAAATATCTAAAAAATTCAGAAGTTATTATTATGCATTGTGTAAGTGAGTATCCTCTTAAATTAAATAATGCGAATTTATTGGCGATTAAAACATTAAAAAGTAAGTTTAATAATCATGAGATAGGATATTCAGATCATTCTATAGGTAATCTTGCTTGTCTAACGGCAGTATCATTGGGCGCTACTGTTTTAGAAAAACACTTTACACTGAATAAAAAAATGAAGGGAACTGACCACGTTTTATCAGCAGATTTTAATGATCTAAAATTTATCAAGGAAAAAGCAGAAGATATTTTTAAATTGCTCGGCAATGGAGAAAAAAAACCAACAAAAAAAGAATTAAAAATTAAAAAATTTCTTTTTAATAGATTTAAAAATTAATTTCTCATTTTTGTATTTATCATATTTTTTGCTATCTCTAGATCAAATAAGTTATCAATATCAATAAAATTAATTTTATCTACCTGGTAGGCATAACTAGTACTATTATAAGTTACTTTATAGTTATCGAAAAACTTTTTAGTAAAGTAAAACAACGAACCTGTAATATAATTAAATTTTTTGTAATAATTTTGTCTATTTACAATTCTTTTTTTATATAAAGGTTTCCATTTATTTTCCATTCCTTTTATACAATCCTCAGGTGGTTCAATCATTTTTGAAACATGAAATAATGAAGATAAATTTTTTTTATTAATAAATTTTAATGTATTTATAATTTCGTTTTTTTTTAGTAATGGCGAAGTAACCTGCATTAGTAAAATTTTATTCATAATTTTTTTTTTTTTAGTTTGATATTTAAGAAAATCATCAATAAGGTCATATATCTCACTATTATACTTCGATAATTTTTTTGGCCTCAAATAACTTAAATCAACTTTTTTATGTTTGATTATTTTCTTTTTATATTTTTCTGAATCTGTGAGAACGTATATTTTACTTATAAGTTTAATTTTTATGAGTTTTTTAATTGTAAAGTTTGCCAAATTATCATTTTTAAATTTAATTATATTTTTATTTTTTATACCTTTAGAACCTGACCGGAGTGGTACGATTACCTCAAACATAAATCTATTTTGGCATGAGTTTTATTAAAAAAAAACAATATATTATTATCAAATAAATTAACATATTAAACTATTAGATAATAACTATCAAAATTTAAAACTTTACAATAAATTTTGATACTATATTTCTACCAAAAATGAAAATTTTTTCATACTTTTAATTTTTGTTTAAAAGGAAAAAAGTGAAAATATTGATAGTTGTTGATACAATTAGAGAATATCATCTTAATTTGGTCATACAAAAATACGAGGTTTTAAATAAATTAAATTAATATAAAAAGATTATTTAAATTTTTAAGATGTTAAAAAATAAATCAATAATAGTGACTGGAGTTGGCAAAGGCCTAGGTTATGATATTTTAATAAAAATTGTTGAATATGGTGGATTTGTTTATGGTATAACTAGGTCTAGAACTGATTTAAAAAAATTTAAAAGTATAAAAAATTGTAAAATTTTTGTTGGAGATGTTTCTAATTCAAAAATTTTAAAGAAAGTTTTTGATCAATCAAAAAAAGATAAAAAAATAATTTCAGGTTTGGTAAATAATGCAGGCGAACGGCAAAGATTAAGATTTGAAAAAATTAATAAAAAGAAACTTCTAAAAATATTTAAAAATAATTTTTTTTCAACATTTGAGAATATGAGATTGTTTTCAAAATATTTAGGAGGAAGAATTAATGGTTCAATTGTAAACATAGGCTCGATAGTAGGAATAAACGGCTTTAAGGAACTTGCAGGTTACGCATCTTCAAAGACAGCACTGATTGGTTTGACCAAATCATTTGCATCTGAAATGGCAGTATCTAAAATAAGAGCAAATATAGTGAATCCAGGATTTATAGAGACATCTTATTTTCAAAAATTTAAGAAAAAAAAAAAATTATACAACTGGACATTAAGCAGAATACCACAAAATAAATGGGGCAAACCTAATGATGTGAGCCACTTAATTTGTTTTTTATTATCTGATAACTCTAGCTATATTACTGGCACAAATATAAATATAGATGGAGGTTGGACAGGAAGTTAAAATATGAAAGTTTTAGGTTTAATACCATCAAGAATGGGTTCAAGAAGATTACCCGCAAAAGCTTTATTGCCAATCAGTGGATTACCTTTAGTAATTCATACTTATAGAAGAGCAAGTCTATCAAAATTATTAAATAAAATTTTAATTTGTACTGATAGTAAAAAAATAGCATCTGTTGCTAAAAAATTTAAATCTAAATCTATTTTAACTTCGCCACATCACAAGAATGGAACTGAAAGGATTGCAGAAGCATATGTTAAAATGGGGAAAAAATTTGATTTTGTGGTTGATATACAAGGTGATGAACCTCTAATCAGCCCATATCACATAGATGAAGTTATAAAATTCCATAAAAAAAATAAGGATGTTGACATTGTGTTACCAACTTTAAAAATTAGATTTTCAGATAATCCAAATATAATTAAAGTTGTGACAAATAGAAAAAATGATGTTCTATACTTATCTAGATCAAAAATTCCTTATGAGGCTAAATCAAAAAGTAGTTTTTTTTTAAAACACCTTTCAATAATTTCTTTTAAACCTGAGGCACTAATTAAATTTGCCAAGGCAAAAAGAACTAATTTAGAAAAAATAGAAGATATTGAACTTTTACGGGCACTTGAAATTGGTTTAAAAATTAAAACTCTTACATTAACAGGCGATAGTTTTTCAGTTGACGTTGAAGAAGACTATTCAAGGGCGAAAGATAGAATTATAAAAGACAAATTTTTTAAGTTATATAAATAAATTTATGTCTAAGAGCAGTATTACTTATCGGATAGAAAATGACATAAATAAAGTAATATATGCTAAATACATAGAAAAAAATTTAATAAAAGATATAAATATATTAAAATCAGACCAAAAAATACTTTTGATATATGATAATAAAATATCAAAAAAATTTATAAATAAACTCATAACTCAACTAAAATTAACAGGAAATATTATATTTTTTAAAGGAGTGGAGGGTAAAAAAACAAATAAGAATTTAAGAAATCTACTTAATTTATTTAACTTACTTATAAAAAATAAATTTACAAAAAATTCTATAATTATTTCATGTGGTGGTGGAGTGGTTGGAGACATGTGTGGATTATTAAGTTCACTTTATTTAAGAGGTACAATTTACTTTCATATTCCAACAACAATGACCGCTATAGTGGATAGCTGTATTGGAGGGAAAACAGGAATAAATTATAAGGGAATTATTAATTCTATGGGAAATTATTATCATCCAAAAAGAGTTTATATTTCTGAAGAAATAATAAAAGATATTCCAGATCGAGAATATTTCTCTGGTTTTGCAGAAATAATTAAATGTGGATTAATTGGAAGTTATAAAATAATTAAATATTTGCAGAATGATAAATATTTATATAGACGAACCAATACAAAAAATTTATCAAAGATAATTATCGAGACTCTTAAGACTAAAATCTCTTTTTTTAAAGATGATGTGAAAGAAAAAAATACCAGATTGTTTTTAAATTTTGGACATACTTTTGCACATGCAATAGAAATGACTACTGACAAATATTTAAAAAAAGATTATTTACGACATGGAGAAGCAGTAGGATTAGGAATGTTATGTGAAATTATGATGAATATGAACTCAAATTCAAAATCATTATATCAAACTTTAGAAAAATTACTGAAAAAATATAATCTACCAACTAAATTAATTATACCAAATCAAATTAGGAGAAAAATTCATGATGGCGTTTATAATGGTGTATTTTTAGATAAAAAGAAAAAATTTAAACATCCTAGATATATTTCTTTAAGAAGTTTACGTAAACCAAATATTAAAGAAATTAATGATTATGGAGTATTGAACGACGTAATTTATAAAATAACCAAAAATAACTAAAATTAACTAAATTGAAAAAAATTGTCATACTTGACCTATCTAAAGATATAAATTTTTTGATCAAAGACTCTTTGGTTTTTCATTTGTCTTATGGTCAGGCAAAATTACATAATTGCAAAATCTTAAATAAAAATTTTTTTTCTCAAACTAAATTTGAAAAATTTTCAAAAAAAATAAATAATACTTTATTTAATTTCTACAATTATTTAATTAAAAATAAATCAAAAAATGAAATTCTAACTCTAGAATTGTTTAATATTAGAAATGACAAGAATCAATTTTACAACAAAATGTATTACTTGTTTGAATTAATTAAATTTATCAAAACTAAAAAAATTAAACATATTGAAATTATAACTGATGATGATGATTTTTATTATACTTATAAATCTATAAAAATTAAAAATTTAATTGTACACAATTTTTGTAAAAGAAAGAATTTATCATTTTTAAATTATTTTTTAAAAATAGTTTTTTTTCATATTAAATCTTTAATTGTAATTATTTTCTCTAAGTTGTATAAGCCCCAAAATTCAATAAAAACAAAACTCAATGAAGCTTGTTTATCTATTTTTCCGTTGTTTTATAAAAAGGAGAAACATTTTTTTTATAACAAAGATTATTTAAAATTTAATTTTCTGCTAACTGACGAAACTCATTTAGGAAACTCATTAATTAAAAATATAATAACTTTAAAAAAATTAAGAAAAATTGAAAATTTAATATCAGTAGAATCTTTTGTGGACATTAAAAGCTTAATTGCTAATCTTTTTAAATCAATTGATAATTATAAATTAATAAAAAAAGCATTTTCATATAAATTTGAAATAAATAATATTAATTTTTCAAAACAATTTTTTAGTTTATTTTTCAATTCATTAATAAATTTTAACAAATTAAATATTTATGATAGCGCTTTGGATAATTTAAAAAAAAAAATTAAAATCAACAAATTTCACTATTATTTATTTGAGTATAATTTTGGTTATTTTCTGAACAGATTAATTAGAAAAAAATCAAAAAATATAGAATTAATAGGTTATCAACACGGAATATACTCAGAGAGAATTATGTGGCAGAATTTATCAAAAAAAATTGACTTTAAAAGTTTTTTTCCAGATAAAATAATTTGTAAGTATAATTTTAGTTATATTTCATATAAAAAAAACTTTAAAAACAGCTTCATTAAATTAAAAAAGAATAATCAAAAAACTATACCTAAAACATTTAATAAAAAAAAAGGTGGAGGGTACGACGTTTTTCTAGGTTTGCATGACTGTTATAATATGGTTAATGAATTAAGAAATCTAAAAACAGATAAAAATTTTCAAATTTATTTGCATCCAAAAATTAAATATAGAAATATTTTAGATTTAAGTAAAAATCTTATATTTAGACATCAGACCTCAAATAATAAAAGAAAGAAAATACTTTCATCAACTTCAACTATACCTTATCAGCTTTATTTAAAAGAAAAATTTTATATAATGAAACCAAATAATATTATACCTTTAAACCCAAAAGTTTTAGATAAATATTTTTTTGATATGAAGAATAAATGATTAGAGAAAATGATTATACAAATAAAGGAATCCAAATAGTTCAAACTTTTCTTGATAATAACAATGTCAATAATTTAAGAAACAATATTGAAAAAGTACGAGATAAAATAACAGAAACAAATAGAGTAGATGATTTTAAGGAGATATATAATCTGATTTTTAATGAGAAACTTATTAAAGTAATCAATGAAAATTTTAATCAGGAAGTTTTTGTTCTTAATCACTTAAAAACCCACATTGATAAATTTAGTGAAAAAAATTTACAAAAATATTCTAATGTTGGCGGATGGCATGTAGATAGCGGTAGTACAAGAAATCATCTTTTTTTAAGTAAAAAAAATAATATTTTATGCAAGATTGGTATTTATCTTCAAGAAAACAAAAAATATTATGGTGGAGGCATAGATGCTATTCCAAATTTTAATTTTTTCAGATATGGAAATAATAACTTATTAAAAAAATTATTAAAAAAAATTTATTATTTTCATAAAATTAGATTTTTTAATAACTGTATAGAAAATAACAGTGGTGACATGATAATTTTTGACTCCCAAACATTTCATCGCTCTTCCATGAAAGTGAAAGAAAACGCTAAAACTAAAATGGTTATATATTTCAATATTTGTAATAAAAAACTATTGCTAGATGTTTTAAAAGAAGAAAAAATTGATTTTGAAAAAGATAAAATTATTGATCAGAAAATAAAAGATAAAATATTTGAAGAGAATGGAATTTATTTTTTAAACCAATCAATAACCAGGTTAGTTGAGAAAAATACTAGCGATTAATAAATTTAAATAACTTTGAAATGATATTGTATTTACATTGTGGGTATCCTAAAGCAGCAAGTACATATCTTCAAAATTACACATTTAAAAAAATTAATGAAATTAATCTTATAGATCCATTGAGACAAGGATTATTTGATGAAATAAAAGAAAAGTTAATTTCAGTAAACGAAGAAGAATTTTTAAAAAATGTAGATGAGTTTACTAAAATGTTAGAAGATATTTTAGTTTTAGATTATAAAAAGAAAAACATAATTAGCGATGAAGCTTTAACCTCAATACAATACAATTATTTATCAATTGTAAAATCTACACAACTTTTTCAAAGGTTTGAAAAAATATTACTTAAGCACAATCAAATTACTGAAGTTAAATATTTATTAATAGAGAGAGATCCATTTAAACTTTTATTTTCATATTATACAATGGATAATCTTTTTTTAAAAAGTTTTGGCATAAATACTCATAAGCAATTTATAGAATTTTTAATAAAAAAAGATCTTTTAAAATTATTTCACTCCTCTTATATTAAAAAAATAACTAATCAAAAGGTGAATATCATAGATTTTAAGCTGCTAAACGAAAATAGAGAGTTATTTTATAAAAATTTAGAGGAATATTTTGATTTAAATTTTGATATTGGAGATTTAATCAATGATTCAAATCCAATAAATTTTAACATGAAAGATTCAAATAAGGTCTACAATGATACTAAATTATTAAACAAATTTTTATATAAAATAAGAAATAATTTATTTTATGATAAATTTTTAAGGAAATTATTTAAAAGAAAAATAAAAGAAAAAGTTAAAATGTTTTTAAATATTATATTTCCTTCAAAAAAAATATTTTATGATGACAGTACAGAAAAATTAATTGAACAAAATATAAAAAAAAATGATTAATTTAATTAACATAAAAAAATTTGATTTTTTAATAGAAAAACCGTTTACTATATTTGAAAAAAAAAATTTCTTGCCCGAAGTTCTCTATGATTTGCTGAGTAAAGAATTTCCATCAGAGAGCTATTTTAAAAGTAAACATTCTTTAGGGACCAAAAAGTATTTTAACAATAAAGATGATCAATTTAAATTATTTCTAGATAATTCTAAAACATGGAAAGAATTTTATGAAAATTTTAATTCTGAGCAAACTTTATTAAATATATTTGAAATTTGTAAAGAACATCTTAGATCTATTGATAGGAGGAAAAAAATTAATTCAATAGATTTTCAATATAAAGTAAAAAATAACTTCCTGAATAAATTAATTAGGAAAATTAAGCAAACCCTTGGCATATATGAAGTAAGACTAGCATTTGAATTTTCTTTGATGAAAAATGGAGATTTTATTCCCCCTCATAATGATACTGAAAACAAAATTGTAAGTCTCATGATATATTTTCCAGATGAAAGCCAACTGAATGAAAAAGATCTTGGTACAAATTTTTTTAAAATTAAGTCAAAAAATTTAGATATTTGGAAGGGTGATATGATGAATGCTAAAGAAGCTAGTCATTTTTACCAAAATTATGAAATATTTTATAAGTCTGAATTTGAAAAGAATAAATTAGTTGGTTTTTTAAAATCTAATAATTCATGGCACGATGTTTCAAAAATTAATTCTAAAATAAACTTAAGAAGATCATTAAATATAAATATTTATAAAATTTAAACTAGTTTTTTTATATGATCAGCTAGTCTTAAAGATAGTTTTATTATTGTAAATGTTGGATGGCAATGACCCCCCGATCTAAAAATAGAACTTCCATTAATAAATAAATTTTCCAAATCGTGAACCTTCAAGTCTTGATCTACAACAGAATCGTTTAGGTTATCACCCATTCTCGTGCCTCCTAATTGATGGTTTCCTGTAGTGACATAATATTCAATAGAATCATCATATAAATAATTATTTAAAGCTATTCTTCCGATCTCATTTGTAACAAAAATTTCACCTAATTCTTCAGCAATTAATCTTGCACTTATTTTTTCTTTAGAGGATCTTTTCCAATGTATTTTTGAAAAGGGTATATTTGAAGGATCCAAATCGTTTCCAAGAGTTATGGCATTCTTCTCCTCAGGCTTTTGTTCTTGTAAAGTATTAATATTTATTTCGTAAATATTCTTAGCCATAATATCTTCGTATATTTTTTTAAAATAATTTGGAGCAACACACCTAATTTGTTTAATAAAATTATTTTTTGTTTCCGAAATTTTAAAATTTACATAAATACCTGAATTTAATATCTCATTTTTCTTTAAAAAATTTTTATTAGCTGAAATATAAATTTGATTTTTACAAGTAATAAAATGTTTATTTGAAATACTATTTTTTAAAAAATATTTTTTATATTGACTATTTACAATCAAACCTTCTCCAATAGAATAATATGGATGATTCATATAGTATTTGCCGATAGGAAGTTTATTATTTATTAGGGATTTATTTTTTTGTCTTGACCATAACATCAATCTTGAGTTTTCAATTCCTCCACAGGATAAAATATAATATTTAGCTTTTAAATTATAAAAGTTTTCATTTTTTAAACATTTAATAGAGTCTATTTTTTTATTTTTACCATTAAAACTTAAAAAATTAGTATTTAATGAAAGATGTATATATTTTGAGTTTTTAATATGATCCAAATATTTTTCACCAAACCTAACATTTGACCAGCTTAAGTTATAATATCTTAAATTATTACTAAACTTCTCGTTAAAAAATTCATTTTTTAAATTAAGAATTTCTTTTGCTTCTCTTTCATATTTTTTAATATCATTTAGTTTAATTGGCCATTCATCAAAATCATCTTCTCTAAATGGATTGCAATTTCCACCCCACAAGGCAGAAGTACCACCAAATTGTCGAACTCTTAAAGTTGATAGATCTGGATATTTATCACCAACAACATTTCCTTTTAAATACTCAACAGAATTTTTATTATAATTAAGACCTCCTGCCTCTAGTATTAAAGATTTAATTTTATTTTTTTCCAATTTAATTGCTGTAGATATTCCAGCAGGCCCACTACCAATAATTATTATTGGCAAAGTTATATCTTTAATTTCTGATAAATTTTTAATTATCATTCATTTCCAATATCCAAATCTTAGAAAATTTTTTCTTTAAAATTTTTTTTCTTTTACGATATAAGTTTTGTGAAAAATTTGTTGAAAACAAAAGGATTATAGATGAGAAAGAGAATAAAAATAATTTTAAAAAGTTTCTCTTATTTATCATGTTGTAATAATATACATTAATAGTTTCAAAACAAATATTTAAATGAAGAAAAAAAAACTCATAAAAAATTTTATTAATAGTTTTCTAAAAATATTTAATCTTAGGCTTAACAAAATTACGCTATCAAATAATTTTTATTATCACATAGCCCAAACCCTAGAATTTCATAATATAGACTTAGTATTGGACATTGGGGCTAATGAGGGACAATTTGCAGAAAAATTAATTGAGCATGGTTATAAAAAAAAAATAATAAGTTTTGAGCCAATAGAAAATGTACATAAAATATTAAAAAATAATTCAAAGGCTCACGATAATTGGATCGTATATGAAAATTTAGGATTTGGTAAAATAAATGAAACTAAATTAATTAATATATCTAAAAACTCAGTTTCATCATCTATTCTTGAGATAAATAAAACACAT
>MDSV01131117.1_pt1 | contig 37869 bp, 42 predicted proteins | sample 810851 | NCBI WGS metagenome assembly MDSV01 (sample SAMN05326640, study PRJNA326480) | marine metagenome | isolation source: seawater | place: Atlantic Ocean: North East | collected 2012 | reverse complement strand
CAAGTCTTTTACTGGCTCCTGTAATTAGGACAATTTTTGTATTTTTTTGATTCATAAAAACATTATACTAGATAAATAAAACTTCCTGTTAATTGTATAATAATAATACATTTTAATTTAGAGATAATACATGGAATTACTAAAAAAAATACATGCAAAAGTTAAACAGGAAAATTATATTACTTTTGATGATTATATGGACATGTGCCTGTACTATCCAAATTTAGGTTACTATAACAATAAAAATATTAGTCTAGATCCCTCAAAATCAGATTTTATAACAGGTCCTGAGGTTTCATCCATATATACAGATTCAATAGTTAATTTTTATAAAAAATATAAAAACTTCCAAAATATTGAAAATATAATTGAATTTGGTGCAGGGAGTGGATCTTTAGCATATAATTTTTTGAAAGGATTAGATGAAAAAAGTATTCCTAAAAAGTATTATATAATTGAAAAAAGTGATCATCTTAAAAAACAACAAAAAAATAAAATAAAAAAACTTCCAAATAATTTGTCTTGTAGAGTTGAATGGCTAGATGATTTAAAAAAAATAGATAATGCATTCTTAATTGCGAATGAAGTTCTTGATGCAATACCTGCTAAAATTTTCTTTAAAGAAAAAGATAATATTTATGAAAAAGTAATAAAATATGATAATAATTTATATTTTTCAAAAATTAAATGTAATCCTGTTTTTCAAAATGAAATTGAGAATATTGAAAAAAGAATAAAAAGAAAATTTCCAAATTATTATACTTTTGAAGTAAACTTTATTTATGAAAAATTTTTAAAAAATATTTATAAAAATACAAAAAATTTTATCTTTTTAATTATTGATTATGGCTATGGTGAAAATGAATTCTACCACCCAGAAAAATTTAATGGGACTATACAATTTTATAAAAAACATAATAAAATATATGACTGTTTAAGTGAACAAGGTAATTTTGATATATCTATCAGCGTTGACTTTTCGAGAATAAAAAGGATTTCTGAGTTGTCAAATGTTCAGTTACTTTCATTTACTTCGCAAACTGAGTTTCTTTTAAAAACAGGTGTATTAGAAAATTCTTCTAAAATTCAAAATATTAACGAAAGAAGTAATATTTTAAAAACTTTATTATTTCCTACAGATATGGGAGAAAGTTTTAAAATAATGCTATTGTGTGATCATAAATATAATAATTTTTTACTTGATTTTAAAGACTACAGACATCAACTATGAATGATCTATTGCAGATAATCGTATTATCTATAATTCAAGGTATAACAGAGTTTTTACCTATCTCTAGCTCTGCTCATTTGATAATAGTTCCCGCTATATTTAATTGGAATAATCAAGGAATACTTCTTGATGTATCAATGCATTTTGGTTCTCTTTTAGCAGTAATTATTTTTTACATTAAAAATATAAGTGAATTTAGAAATTCTAAAACATTAGATCACTATATTGATACAAAGAAAGTATTAATTGGATCATTACCAGTTTTAATTTTTGGGTTCTTATTTCACGATTATATTACCGAGAATTTAAGAACAATAAACGTTATAGCTTTACTGACTATCGTAGTTGCTTTACTTTTTTTATTTACCGAAACTTTAAAAAAAGGCGAAAAAAAAATAAGCAATATTACAAACTTAGATATTTTTTTAATTGGAATTATGCAAGCAACAGCTCTTGTTCCTGGCACATCAAGATCTGCAATAATAATCTTAACAGCTATTATTCTTGGTTATAATAAAAAAAGTTCAATTAAAATAGCTTTAATATTGTCCTTTCCAGTAATATTCGCAGCAATGTTATATGAATTATATTCAATAAAAGTTTATATGCTTGATATGCATTTATTGATAAACATATCATTTTCAGTATTTATATCTTTTTTAGTATCTTATATTGTTATAATAAATTTTTTAAAATTTATAGATAAGATAGGTTTTTACCCTTTTATGGTATACAGGTTAGTTTTAGGGGTATGCTTACTAGTCTTCTTCACTTAAAACTAAGTTTATAATACTTAAATTGATATGCTCTACTCTTTCTTTTATTTTATCTACTGATAGGTTAGATAAATTTCCATAATCAATTTTATTTTCGATTATTATTTTTAACTTTTTGAATATGTGTAATTTATTTTCGTCTTTCATATTATGAAATTTTTGAAAAAGTTCAATTTGCTTTATTAAATATTGTAGTCTTTGTGGACGTCTAAATGCATCTAACGAATTCAAGAAATCTAATATATCTTTACTTTCATTTTTTAATGAAATTAACTTCACACTAAACTCATTGAACATAAAATATAAATCAAGTATTTTTTTTGGGAAACCAAAAGTTTCAACAAAATTAATTGAAAATCCTGCTATTGAGAGAAAAATATCTTTTTCAATATTCAAATTTGAATAAAAATTAATTTTTTTCTCTAATAAACTGTTATCAAGAAGTTCCGGAAAGTAATTTTTTGCAACATTTGATTTGATAAGAACTTCAAAAAACATCCATGGTTTTTTTGCATTAAATGCCTTAGAAAGTTCTCCCCATAATCTTTCTTTTGATAATGTTTCTATTTCTCCTGTTTCAGAGAGTTTTCGCATAATTTTATATGTAGATTCATGTATAGTGAAATCATATTCACTAAATTGCGCATAAAATCTGGCAACTCTAAATGTTCTAAGTGGGTCTTCAACAAACGCATTCGATACATGTTTTATTGTTCTATTCTTAATATCTAAAATTCCATTATAGGGATCTATATAGCTGCCATTATCGTCTTGGGCAATAGCATTTATTGTTATATCTCTTCTCGATAAGTCTTCTTCTAAAGTTACATTATTATTGGTATCAAATTTAAATCCTTTATGCCCTTTATCAACTTTTCTTTCGACTCTTGCTAGCGCATATTCTTCAGAAGTTTCTGGATGAAGAAATACGGGGAAATCCTTTCCAACCTGTTTGTATCCCATATCAATTAATTTATCGCGGTTACCATTTACAACAACCCAGTCTTTTTCTTTAGGATCGATGCCTAATAATTTATCTCTAACAGCGCCACCAACAAGATATATTTTCATATTATTTATCTGGTGTAATGTATGTAGGTATTATTGTTTCTAAGTCGGAGTAAAATTCAAAATCCGACTTACAAAAACTATCTACTTGACAAGAATTAAAATTATCTAAAGAGAAAGGCTTTCCAGGAATGAACTCCATAAATACAGCTTGCATTTTAGATATTTTTTTTGACAAAGGTATTATTTTTGTTTTCTTGTTCTTAGTTTTTACTATTAATTCAAGAATTTCTTTTAACGTATAAACTTTTGGACCACATAAATTATATTGTTTATTAAAACTTTTTGTATCTTTTATAGAATTAATTATAAAATTTGACAATTCATTAACATATACTGGGGCAAATTTTGCATCGTAACAAGCTAATGGAAATATAAAAGGTGCAAAATTTAGCAAACTACTAAATCTCAAAATGAAACTGTCATTTTTACCAAAAATAACTGATGGTCTGAAAACTGTTATGTTTGCAAATCTTTTTCCATATGTCATAAGGTAGCTTTCCGCTTCTCCTTTTGTTCGCAAATAGTGGCTTGGACCTTTTGAGTTTGCGTTTAATGCGCTCATATGAAGAATTCTTTTTATTTCATTATTTTTACAGGCATTCAATATATTTCTTGCTAAGTCACTATGAGCTTTTCTAAAGCCTCTTCCGCTGTGGCCTTTTTCATTCAAAATACCAATTAAATTTATCAAGACATCTGTATTTCTTGTGGCGCTGAGCAAATCTTCCTGGTTATGAACATCGGCTTCTATAAGTTTCACTTTTGGGTATACAAGTATTTTTTTATTTTTTTCTCTATTTCTAGTTATAACAGCAATATTATTTCCAGTCTTATCCAAGCAGCTTATTAAGTTTGAGCCTACAAAGCCAGTACCGCCTAATATAGTTATATTCATTAATTATCCATTATTTATGTTTTATTGAAACTACGACTAATTATCATATAATGTTATGCTATATAACTAGAATAATAAAGACAAACATAATTGTAAATGAAAACAAAATCGTTAATTTTATTTATCTTTTTAAGCCTGTGTGCAAACGTTTCATACTCGGATATTGCGCCAGAAAAGTTTAATGAATCAAATGAACTTATTAGAATTGGAAATTATAAAAATGCAAAAAATTTATTAAGGAAAATTTTAAAAGAAAATCCAGATAACGTTCAAATCATAAATAATCTTGCGTACATTGAAGCAAAAACCGGAAATATTGACCAAGCAATATTAATGCTAAGAAACTCTATAAGTAAGAACAAAAATATTGACATAGTCTACAAAAATTTAACAAGTTTATATGCTTATCAGGCAAATATATTATACGAAGAAGCATTATCTCTTCAAGAATCAGATAAAAAAGATATAAATCTCCTTCTATCTGAAAATTTAAATATTCAAATTAACAATAAAGAAATAACTACTAATAATTTAACAGAGAAAACTTCAAAAATACAAAATCAAAACTATATTAGTAAAGAAGATGTAAAAATATTCTTAGAAAATTGGGCAAATTTTTGGGAAGAGAAAAACTTCGAGGGTTATTTTAATTCATATTCAGAAAATTATTATTCAAAAAAGTTTAAAAATAATGAATCATGGAAATTAGATAGGCAAAGAAAAATTAAAAATAAAAGTAACATTAATATTAAAATATCCGATATTAATATATTAATAAGTAATAACATAAATACTGTGGTTCAATTCACACAATCATATAATTCTGACTCTTTCTCTGATGTTGTCAAAAAGCATGCAACTATATCTCGAATTGATAATAGTTTTAAAATAACAGGGGAATTTATTCTTAAATAATGCGAATTATTGTATTAATTATAACTATATTTTTTATGGGTAATTCTTCATATGCTGAAGAATTAATTAATACAAATGAAAAGGCTGAAATTGAATTATTAAAAATTTTAGATCATATGCGAAATGGAAATAATGAATCGGCATTGGTTATTGCAGAATCTTTAAGTAAAAATTATCCAAATTTTAAATTAGGGAAGATAATTTATGCTGATTTATTATCTTCATACCTTCAAAAAAAACCTTTACTTGGTAGTGACTCAAATAATCAAGGTCTTAATGATTTAAAAAGCGAAGCAAAAGCTAGAATAAATTTTAAATCTATTTATAAAAAAAATGATCTTTTGCCAAAATCAATTATAAAGCTTGCTGATAATATAAAATTTGCTTTTTTGATTGAACTTACCAAGTCTAGACTTTATGTTATTAAGAACAATAATGGAATTCCAGAAATTATAGCTGATTTTTATGTCTCAATTGGAAAAGAAGGATTTAATAAAGAAATATCAGGAGATAACAAAACTCCTGTTGGCATTTATAAAATTACTTCACATTTAATAGATGAGGATCTTCCAGAGCTCTATGGAATTGGTGCCTACCCTCTAAATTACCCAAATGCATGGGATAGAAAAAATAATAAAACAGGATATGGAATTTGGATACATGGGGTTCCAAGAGATGTATATAGTAGACCTCCTTTAACTAGCGAAGGATGTGTTGTAACAAGTAATCATACTTTAAAAAAACTTGAAAAGTATATTAATATTAGAAACACACCAGTTGTTCTTGTGGAAAATGTTCAATGGATAAAAAGAAATATTTGGCATAACAATAATAATGAAGCAGTAAATTTTGTGCGTGAATGGCGAGAAATATGGGAAAGTCTTGATCCGCATGAATTTATATCTCTTCATTCGATTAACTTCAAAAGTAAAAAACACGATTTTGAGAAGAGAGTCGCACATATTCTAAGAATTGTTAAACAGAAAGAATACATAAATATTAAAATAGAAAATTTAAATTTATTTTATTATCCAAAAAACAAAGATTTGATCTACTCTGACTTTAGACAACACTATAATAGTAATAATTTTAATACTTCATCCAATAAAAAATTATTTTGGAAAAAGGAGAAAGACGGAAAATGGAGAATAATCTATGAAGATACATAATTTTTTTGGAAAAATGTCTTGATTTAATTCTATAATATGTATAATAAAAAACTAATCTTATAAAAATAAAGGATATTTTATGTCAGACCTCATACTTAAAATTACAGATGCAGAATTTGAAAACCAAGTTATAAAATCAGAAAAACCTATTTTAGTCGATTATTGGGCTGAATGGTGTGGGCCGTGTAAAATGATAGCGCCTGTTTTAGAAGAAGTAGCTTCTGAAATGTCAGATAAAGTATTAATTGGGAAATTAAATGTTGATGAAAACTCGCAAACACCTCCTAAGTACGGAATAAGGGGTATACCTACGTTAATGCTTTTTAAAAATGGAGAGCCAGTTGGTACTCAAGTAGGTGCAGTAAATAAGAATGATTTGATTAAATTTATTGAAGATAATATTTAATAAAAAAAGCTAGACGAAAGTTAAAATTAATGTTAACTTTCAAACTCAGTTACAGATTTTGCACTTCAAAGAAATAAATTCAAGCGTATTTTTAAAATTAAAATACAAAATTACATACTATAATCTGTAGAAAATTCCATAGGTAAAAAAAAATATGAACTTAACAGAGTTAAAAAAGAAAAGTCCGTCAGATTTGATGACAATGGCTACTGATATGGGTATTGAAAATATAGCGAGAGCCAGAAAGCAAGAAGTTATATTTTCTATATTAAAATCACACGCAAAGAATGGAGAGGATATTTTTGGTGATGGAGTGCTAGAAATTCTTCAAGATGGGTTTGGCTTTCTTAGATCATCAAATAGTTCTTATTTAGCTGGACCTGATGATATTTATGTTTCTCCAAGTCAAATTAGAAAATTTGGATTAAGAACAGGTGACACAATTTCTGGGAAAATAAGACCGCCAAAAGATACAGAAAGATACTTTGCAATGTTGAAAGTTGACCAAATCAATTATGAATCTCCAGAAAACGCAAAAAGAAAAATTTTATTTGAAAACTTAACACCTTTACATGCTGAAAAAAGAATTAAATTGGAACGAGGAAATGGAAGTAGTGAGGACATAACAGCAAGAATAATTGATATATGTTCACCTATTGGTAAAGGCCAAAGAGGGTTAGTTGTATCGCCACCTAAAGCCGGTAAAACAATTATGTTACAAAATATTGCTCAAAGTATTACCACTAATAACCCTGAGTGCCATTTAATTGTCCTTTTAATAGACGAGAGGCCTGAAGAAGTCACCGAAATGGCTAGAATGGTTGACGGAGAAGTTGTCTCAAGTACTTTTGATGAACCTGCAACTAGACATGTTCAGGTTGCTGAAATGGTTATTGAAAAAGCCAAAAGACTGGTTGAACATAAAAAAGATGTTGTGATTCTTCTTGATTCTATTACTAGGCTCGCAAGAGCATATAACACAGTTTCCCCATCTTCTGGAAAAGTATTAACAGGTGGTGTTGATGCTAATGCTCTCCATAGACCAAAGAGGTTTTTCGGTGCTGCTAGAAATATAGAGGAAGGTGGTTCCTTAACTATTCTTGCAACAGCACTAGTTGATACTGGATCAAAAATGGACGAAGTGATTTTTGAAGAATTTAAAGGAACTGGTAACAGTGAGATACATTTAGATAGAAGGATTGCTGAAAAGAGAGTGTATCCAGCCATAGGTGTAAATAAATCTGGCACTAGAAGAGAAGAATTGCTAACAACTCCGGAAGAATTACAAAGAATGTGGATATTAAGAAAATTCATGCATTCTATGGATGAAATAGAAGCTGTAGAATTTTTATTAGACAAACTAAAAACCACTAAAACAAATAATGAATTTTTTGAATCTATGAAAAGATAAACTTATTGTTTATCTCTTTTTCAGCAATATCATGCCTTTTAAATTTTCCTTCCCAAGATATTTGATTACATCTATCGTAAGCTTTTGCCTGAGCCACTTGTAAATTTACACCTAATGCCGTAACAGCAAGAACTCTTCCACCGTTAGTCAAAAAATTTCCATTCTCCAATTTTGTACCTGAATGAAATACTTTGATATTTTCAATATCATGATCCAGCCCTTCAATTTTTTTATTTTTTTCATATTTTCCAGGATAACCCTCTGATGCTAGAACGATCGTGCAAGCACTTTCTGCTTTCCATTTAATACTTATATTATCTAAACTAGAATTAATTGTTGCTTGAAACATTTCAATAATATCACTATCTAATCTCATCAATATTGCTTGAGCTTCTGGGTCCCCTAATCTACAGTTATATTCTAAAACGTAGGGATTATTATTTTTATCTATCATAAGTCCAGCATAAAGGAAGCCGTGATAAACAATATTATTACGATTAAGCTCTTTAATAGTTGGTTTTATAATTTTTTCTATCACTATATTAGAAAGTTTATCGTCTATTAATTTTGTTGGTGAATAAGCACCCATGCCGCCAGTATTTGGACCATTATCACCATTATTTAATTTTTTGTGATCTTTTGATGAGGCTAACGGAAGAACTTGATCTCCTGACACTAAGCAAATGAAACTTGCCTCCTCACCTTTTAAAAATTCTTCTATAATTATTTTTGCAGGCTTTACTCCATCAATTCTACCGGTGAATAAGTCATTTATTAATTTATAACTTTTTTCTTTATCTTCTAAAATAAACACACCTTTACCAGCAGCTAGGCCATCAGCTTTAATTACTATAGGCATATTTTGTTTTTTTATAAAATTTATTGCGGATATAGAATTGTCAAAGGATTTGTGTTTTGCTGTAAGAATGTTGCCAGAGTTTAGGATTTTTTTACAAAAATCTTTTGAGCCCTCAAGTTGAGCTGCAGACTTGTTTGGTCCGAATATTGCTAAATTGTTTTTTTCAAAATCATCAACTATACCGTCTACCAAAGGAGCCTCTGGGCCAATTATTGTTAAATCAACATCATGATCTTTAGCAAATTTGACATAATTCTGGTTGCTTGGATTTTTTATATTGGCCAAAATCACTTTGTCTTCTATTTCCATTCCTGGGTTGCCAGGAATTACATATATTTTTTTGACTTTTTCCGAATGCGATGCTTTCCAGACTATTGCATGTTCTCTTCCGCCGCCGCCAATAACTAATAGATTCATAATCTAATGCCTAAAATGTCTTATGCCTGTGAATACTAGACTTATATTTAATTCATTTGCTCTATCAATGACTTTACTATCATTTTGAGATCCACCTGGTTGAATTATTGATGATACTTTTAATTCTCCAGCTTTATCAACATTATCAGTGAATGGAAAAAATGCATCCGATGCCATTACTGAGTTTTTTAGATCAAATTCTTGTTCTTTTGCTTTTTTTGCAGCAATAAATGTTGAATCTATTCTACTCATTTGTCCTGCACCAATTCCAAGAGTATTTTTATTTTTGCAAAATACAATGGCATTTGATTTCACATACTTAGATACGGTCCAGGCGAAATGTAAATCCTCTAATTCTTTTTTACTAGGAATTTTTTTTGAAACAATTTTATAATTTTTAAAGATATCTTTTTCTGAAAAATCTTCACTTTGAATCAAAATTCCATCGTTAAGTGATTTAATACCACTACAATTTTTAACATCTATATTATTGTGCATATCATATTCCAGTATTCGAACATTTTCTTTGCTTTTAGAAAATTTTAATGCTTCCTCAGAAAATTTTGGTGCAATAATTAGTTCAACAAATTGTTTTTCATAAATATTTTTTACCAAGCGAATGTCAACTTCTTTATTAAATGCTATCACTCCGCCAAAGGCAGATACTGGGTCCGTTGCATATGCATTTATGTATGACTCTTCAAGATTATTGCTTATTGAAACACCGCATGGATTTGCGTGTTTAACAATTACACATGCAGGTTCATTAAAGCTTATAGCGCATGTTAAAGCCGCCTCTCCATCAACTATATTATTATATGAGAGTTCTTTTCCCTGATGTTGATATGAGTTAACTATACTGGTATTTCGGTCTTTGGATTTAATCTGATATAGAGAAGATTTTTGGTGAGGGTTCTCCCCGTATCTTAAAGTATTTATTTTTTTTAGTGAATAAAATTTTGGAAAAATATCTTTATTAATTTCACTATTTAAATAATTTGCAATACAAACATCATAACTTGCTACATATTCAAATGCTTTTAGAGACATTTTTTTATTAAAATTTTTGTTGGAATCCAAATTTGTATTAAAATCTTTCATAAATTCTTCATAACTTTCTACATCAGTTAAAACACAACAGTTTTCATAATTTTTTGCTGCTGCTCTAACCATTGCAGGACCGCCAATATCAATATTTTCTATAGCATCCTCAAAACTTGCATTACCTTTCTTTATCACACTTTCAAATGGATAAAAATTAACTATAAGGACATCTATTCTATCTATTTTTAATTTATTTAATATTTCTTGATCTACTTTTCTTGCAAGTAGTGCAGCATGAACGTTTGGATGCAGTGTTTTTACCCTACCGTCCATTATTTCTGGAAAATTTGTTATGTCTGATATTTGTATTACAGGAATATTCATTTCTTTTAATGTGGTATATGTCCCACCCGTAGAAATAATATGAAAATTATTATTAATTAAAAAGCGTGAAATGTCTTCTAGGTTTTTTTTGTCTGAGACACTTATTAATGCATATTTTTTTTTTGTACTCAATTTATGATCCGTTTTATAAAATATTGTATTGTTTCATTTTTTTTCTCAATGTACCTCTACTTAAACCTAATAATTCAGATGCCTTAGATTGATTACCTTTACAATATTTTATAGTTTCTTCTATCAAAGGTTTTTCTACCTCACCAATAACTAAATTGTAAATATTGTCTATCGGGTAACCATCTATTTTATCAAAATAATCTTGCATAACTTCTTTTACAAATTCTTTAAGTAATGTTGTTTTTTTATTTTGATCCATTTTCTTCTTTAAATTTATTTTCTAAATAATTTATACTAAATGATCCTTTTTGAAATACAGAATCTAGAATTAATTTTTTTTGAAGATTTATATTTGTATCAATCCCATCTATAACAATTTCATTAAGAGCATTGCTCATTCTTCTTATAGCTGCGTCTCTGTTATTACCATAAGATATTAATTTGCCTATCATTGAATCATAATTTGGCGGTACTTTATATCCGTTATATATATGTGTGTCCATTCTTACCCCAGGGCCTCCTGGAGCATGAAATTGTTCTATTGTTCCTGGGCAAGGTATAAAAGTTTCTGAATTTTCAGCATTTATTCTGCACTCGATTGCATGACCTCTAATTTCAACCTGGTCTTGTGTGTAGCCTACTTTCTCTCCAGAAGCTATTAGTAGTTGCTGCCTAACAATATCTATTCCTGTAATCATCTCTGTCACTGGATGTTCAACCTGTATTCTTGTATTCATTTCTATAAAATAAAATTCTCCATCCTGATATAGAAACTCGAAAGTACCTGCGCCAATATAATTTATTTTTTTGCAAGCATCTGTAACTAACTTAGTCATCTTTTTTCTAATTTCTTTAGAAATATCTGGTGCTGGTGCTTCTTCGATAACTTTCTGATGTTTTCTTTGCATAGAACAATCTCTTTCACCAAGGCATATAGCGTTTCCAAAATTATCACAGAGTACTTGAAATTCAATATGCCTAGGATTTTGCAAAAATTTTTCTATAAACACTGTGTCATTTCCAAATGCAAGTTTTGCTTCATTTTTTGTAAGTTTTATCGCCTCTTCTAAATCGTCTTCTTTTTCAACTGTCCTCATACCACGACCGCCGCCGCCATGAGCAGCTTTTACTAATACTGGATAACCTATTTCTTTTGCTAATTTTTTATTTTCAGAAATATCTTTTGATACCTCGCCTTTTGAACCAGGTATTCCGGTTATACCAACATCATTCATTGCCTTTTTTGCTAAAATTTTATCCCCCATTAATTTTATTGTTTCAGATTTAGGGCCAACAAAAATAAAGTCTGATTGTGTTACTTGCTCTGCAAAATCAGCATTTTCTGATAGGAAACCAAAACCTGGGTGGATTGCGTCTGCATTTGTTATTTCTGCAGCGCTTATTATTGAAGACGGAAGAAGATAGCTTTCTCTTGAATCAGCCGGTCCAATACAAACTGATTCATCAGCTAGTCGTACATGCATTAAATCTCTATCTACAACTGAGTGTACTGCGACTGTTTTAATACCTAAGTCTTTACATGCTCTTAATATGCGTAGTGCTATTTCTCCTCTATTTGCTATCAATAACTTCTTAATCATTATCTACTCTATTATGAATAAAACTTGATTAAATTCTACTGGCTGAGCATTTTCAGAAAGGATCGCTTTTATTACACCTGATTTATCGGACTCTATTTGATTAAGCATTTTCATAGCTTCAATAATACATAAAGTGTCGCCAGCTTTAACTGTATCGCCAATTGTTACGAATGGCTTAGATCCAGGAGACGGAGCTTCGTAAAATGTTCCAACCATAGGTGATTTAACTTCATGACCGGTTATATCAATTTTTCTATCATTTTTTTCATCAATAACATTTTCTTTTTTATTATTATTGTTTAATTCAACATTATTTATTTGTTCTGGAATATGATGAACTGCATCTTGTATTGGTACATTTGAAGATTTGCTCAATCTAATAGATTCTTCACCCTCGATAATCTCAATTTCTGCCAATGTTGATTCTTCAAGCATTTCCATTAATTTTTTTACTTTTCGTATATCCACATTATTTCCCTTTATTATTTAAAATATTAAAAGCTGACATCAAAGCTAACTCATATCCAAAAATACCATGTCCTGAAATCACGCCTACTGCTATATCAGACAAATAGGACTTCTTTCTAAAATCTTCTCTTGAAAAAACATTAGAAATATGGACTTCAATGAAAGGTATGGAAACACCTAATAGTGCATCTCTTAATGCTATACTTGTATGAGTAAAAGCACCGGGGTTAAAAATTATAAAATCTATTTTTTCTTTCTTAGCTCTATGAATTTCCTCAATTAATTCTGCTTCAGAATTAAATTGCTGATGACTTAGGTCAACTTTTATCTCCTTAGCAACATCATCGAGGCTTGCTGAAATATCATCAAGAGATTCGTAACCATATATCTCCGGCTCCCGTTCGCCTAGAAGATTTAAATTTGGACCATTTAATATTAATATATTGCTCATAATTTCTTTTAAATTCGTTTAAATTCTTCGATATTCATCAAAATAACACTAAATGCTATTATTTTCAATTTTTTTCTATTTCATTCAGGTGTTTTAAAAAATTTTCTGGGTTCATATATCCCTGTATCCCAAAGCCTTTAATTTCCAAACCATCTTTATCAAAAAATTTATATGATGGAGGTCCAATAATATTTAAGTATTTTAAAAGCTCAAGATCTTGATCAGTATTATCAGTGACATCAATTTTTATTAATCTAAAATTTTTTAATCGAGCTTCTACGTTTTTATCTTTAAACGTTTTTTTCTCCATAAGTTTACATTCGATACACCAGTCTGCGTAAACATCTAGGAACGTAATCTTATCATCTTTATATGATAAAAATCTATTAAGTTCGCTAACATTGTTAACTTTTTTAAAAATTAGGTTTGATTCATTTGTGCCAATATTAAAAATTGGAACTATTCTGTCAATAAATGTTAATGCTACAAATATTAGTAATACTCCAAAAAAGTAATTAACATATTTCATCCATTTTCCAGTTTTGGGGACCAATTTTCCGACAAATGTTCCATATGCTAACAAAGGAATACTCATACCTATTGCTAAGCTTAAAAATAAAAATCCTGTGTGTAGCGGTCCAGGGTTTACAGAACTTACATATATGAAAATTCCTGCAAGTGGTGGTGCAACACACGGTCCAACTATAAGTGCTGAAACAAAACCCATAAAAAATGTACCACTGTAACTAGTTGTGTTTTTGTTATATCCGAATTTTGAAATAAAGTTATTAAAAATGTTAAAAATTCTTATTTCATACAAACCAAACATAGATAAAGATAAAATTAATAATATTATAGAAAAAGCTATCAAATAAATTGGATTTTGAAATGCGCTCTGAATATTGTATACGTTTGTTGAATATCCAAAGAACAAACCAACTGTAAAATATAAAAAACACATTCCTAAAATATAGCTTAGGGACAAAAAAAATGGTTTCTTTTTATTTTGAGAACCAGACTGCAATATTAAGCCTGATAAAATTGGTATCATTGGAAGAACGCATGGCGTAAATGATAAAAGCAATCCAAAGCCAATAAACAATAACAAATTAGTAATTATATTATTTGATAATAATTTTTTATATATTTTTTCAGAAGCTGACTCTTTTGTTTCAAACGTATTTTTATCATATTCATTGATTTTAAATATATTTCTTTTTATCGGTGGGTAGCAAAGACCTTGGTTAGCACATCCTTGGAATAAAACAGTAATACTATTGATATTGACAATATTATTAGAATTTGAAATTACGAAATCATTATCATATATATAGCTTAATCCAAAAAATTCATCTTCTTTAGTTTTTGCCTTAGGAAATATTAAATTTTTTACTTCTTTTTCATTTACATATACTTTTATTTTATCTTTATAAAGATAGTAGTTTTTTTCAATTTTAAAATTTATTATTATTTTTTTCGGCTTAATTTCTGCGCTAGCTTGAAAAGCCTCATCAACTTTTAAGAATTTTTTAGAATTAGTATTCGAGAATAATCCATCTGCACTAGAATTATTAAATAAAATAAAAAATAGGATAAAGATATTGAAAAAATTTTTTTTTATGCTCATGAACTTAATAAATTAATTTAATAATACTACCAACTTCTGGTTCACCTTTAGGGAACATGTTATTTATAACTCTTAATCTATTTTCTGCGTGAGTGGAAAAAGCGGTTTTTAAAGCTAATTTTTTTAACGTATCACCTTTTTTTACTTTATAAAGCACTATTCTTTTTGGTTGAGCTAACTCTTTTTCAGACTCTTTAAGCTTTCTTAATGATTCTATTGTTTTATCAAATACTTTAACATTTCTTTCGAAGTCATCGTTGTCTTTTGTTGTTCCAATAAACTGAAAGGCTTCTTTCTTATTTTTATATAATATGGCAACTCTACATTTATGATTACTTCCAAAACTTGTATCAAGTTTAACTGTTGCAGCATATCCTTTGTATTCTGATTTATTTATTTCTTTACCATTTTTATAATCATCACCATACAATCTCTCTATTAAATTCTGTGCTGTAATCTTTCTATTCAAATCTCTCATCGTTAATTCTAATAAAACTTCTCTATTTTTTGAAGTTCCTAAAACAGATGTTGGTAAATTTTCAATTTTCCAATCTTCTGGAAATTTTATCTTAAAATCTAATTCTGCATGATAAAACTTCGATCCTCTTGATGAGCCTTGGCCCTCACCGGGACCAAACGGTAACCCCTCTATTATATCTAAATATTTTTTCTCATTATCATCGATTTTTATTGGATTTATATTTGCTTTTGCAGCTTTTATGACTTCTTGCAACCTCTTATCATTATCTGGGTGCGTTGCGAAGACACCATGGTAAGCATATGGATCTCTATTTTCCTCTTCAGCAAGAACTTTATCAAATTCTTCTTGGTTTTTAAGCACTCCGATAACATTTTTCAAAGCATCCGGATCATAACCTAATTTTGCTATGTATTCTGCCCCAACTCTATCTGCCTCTAGTTCTGCCTCTCTTCCAAATCCTCTTAAAATAGCAGCAGTTGCAAGCTGGCCTAGATTTGCCAAAGTTCTATTACCTACTAAAACAGCAACCACGGTTGAAAAAATATTTGTAACTTGGTTTTTTGAATACTGTTTTACACCATGTCTTGCAGTTATATGGCCTAACTCATGACCAAGAACTCCACATAATTCTGCTTCACTACCAAGGTATGCTAGCATTCCTCTAGTTATATAGACATAACCACCAGGTATAGCAAAAGCATTTACTTGAGGGCTGTCCAAAATTGTAAAATGATATATCAACTCCTTCCTGTGACTTACTTCTGCAAGCTTTTCTCCAAGATTTGTAACATACTTGAGCAACTCAGGGTTGTAATATTTACTATAAGATTGCATAACCTGTTTATGCGAAGATCTTCCTAGTTCTGCCTCTTCATCTTCTGATAGTAATATGAGATCATTTTCACCAGTTACTGGATTTGTTGCGCAAGAAGGTAATGTCCCAGCTAATGATAATAGTGTTGAAGCTTTTAAAAATGATCGTCTATCCATAATCTAATATTGCCCAAAAAAGCTTTAGATTAAAAGATATATTAGATGTAAATTAAGATTTTTTGTATCTTTTCTTAAACTTATCAACCTGACCAGCAGTGTCAATAATTTTCTGTTTACCAGTATAGAAAGGGTGAGAAACAGAAGATATGTCTAAACTGCAGTAGGGATAAGTTTTTCCATCTTCCCATTCTTTGGTTTTGTCTGTTTTGATAGTTGAACCTATCAAGAAGTATGTGTCCGCGCTGGTATCGTGGAATAGCACATCTCGGTATTCAGGATGAATGTCTTTTTTCATAATACTATATTATCATTAAAATTAAGAATCTGAATGATACCTAAAGAACAACCCTGCTACAAGGGAAAATTCTGGTAAAATTAGAACTTAATAGTGCACACTTAAATGATTATTTAGTTATAAATTTTAATTTAATTGTATAAATTACTGTTTTCTAGACATATTTTTTATATCCACAATAATTGTGGATAAGTCTGTGTAAAAAAGTTATTTTTTTTAATATTCATCAAATATTCTTTCAACGTAATTAAATTGTTCAAATTTTGTACAATATAAGTAATTGATTTTAAATAAAAATTTATATATCAATTTATTTTTAAAAAATATGTAAAAAAAGTTGACAAAAATATTATCTGTGAATAAAACACTGTAAATGCAAATAAATTAGTAAAAAAAAAGAAAAAATCAAGCGAAATTTCGAATTTTTAGTTAAAAATATCGGCTATTTTTTATAATTTCTAAAAAATCTTTTTCGAACAATTTTAATGCTTTTCCTCTATGACTAATTTCATTTTTTAGTTCTTCTGATAACTCCGCAGATGTGCATTTTCTATCGGGTAAAAAGAATAATGGATCATATCCAAAGCCATTTTCCCCTGTTTCTTTAAGCCCAATTATACCTTCCCAAGTGCCTTTATATATTTTTGGGTCAGGATGATCATATGTAGGCATAAAAACTATTGTGCAATGATATCTAGCTGTTCTTTTTTCAAAAGGTACATTCTTGAGCTCTTTCAAAAGTAATTGATTATTTTTTTTATCATCACATTCCTCGCCTGCATATCTTGCGGAATAGATCCCTGGCCTTCCTAATAGAGCATCAACTTCAATTCCAGAATCGTCCGAAATTGATGGCATTTTTGCTATATTTGCTGCATTCCTTGCTTTTAAAATAGCATTCTCAATAAATGTTTTCCCAGTTTCTTCTACTTCAGAAATATTCAATTGACCCTGAGGTATTAAATGAAAATCTTCTTGATTTAAGATCTTCGTAAATTCCTTTATTTTATGATTATTATTTGAAGCTAGAACAATTTTACTCATAACTATTTAAAGCATTTTTTTGAATATCAATGATAGATTTAATACCACTTGTTGCCAAATTGATCATTTTATCTAATTCTTCTTTTGAGAACGCACCTTCTTCTGCCGTACCTTGTATTTCTATAAAATTTCCTTCATCGTTCATTATGAAATTCATATCTGTTTCTGCGTTTGAATCTTCATCATAGTCAAGATCTAATATAATTTCACCATTCACTTTTCCAATAGATACTGAACCTGTATATGACTTTATTGCTTCAGTAGAATTAAATTCCTCGCTGTCTTGACTTCTCAATGCTAAACATAAAGCAACAAATCCACCAGTAATAGATGCTGTTCTTGTGCCACCATCTGCCTGTATCACATCGCAGTCTATTGTAATTGACCTATCCCCTAATTTTTCCAAATCTACTGAAGACCTTAAAGATCTGCCTATGAGTCTTTGAATCTCCATGGTTCTTCCACTTTGCTTACTTTTTGCTTCTCTTCTCATTCTGTCATTTGTAGATCTAGGAAGCATGCCGTATTCTGCTGTTACCCACCCCATATTTTTACCCTTAAGGAAACGAGGTACGTTGTTTTCTATTGTCGCATTACATATAACTTTTGTTTCACCAAACTCAACTAAGACTGAACCTTCTGGGTGTGATACGTAGTTTTTTGTTATCTTTATGTCTCTTAATTGGTCAGATCTTCTTCCATTTTTTCTCATATTTATTACTCTCGGTATATTGTAAAATAAATAAATTTGCTTATTTTTTGTTTTTATGAAGAATTACAGTTTCTGAATGATATCATAGTATTATAAATATTGGAGAACTAGAAATTATGACAATTGCAATACTAACAACAGGCGGAACTTTTGATAAAGTTTATTTTGACGCTAATAGCGAATATAGCATTGGAGAACCTTGCATATCCTCTATTCTCGATGAGGGTAACGTTACATCAGATTACAGAGTAAAATCTATCTTAAAAAAAGATAGTCTAGATATTACCCAAGATGAAAGAAAAATTATCAAAGAAGCTGTATTAGAATGTGATGAAGATAGGATAATAATCACGCACGGAACTGATACTATGGTTGAGACAGCTAAATTTTTAGAAGACATAAAAGAAAAAACAATCGTATTAACAGGTGCTATGCAACCAGCTAGATTTAGAAAAACAGATGCTATTTTTAATTCGGGCTTTGCGTATTCTGCAGCTTTAACTCTGGAAAATGGTATTTACATAGCAATGAGTGGTCAAATATTTAATTCGAATAACGTTAAAAAAAATATAGATTTAGGAAAATTTGAAACAAAAGATTAGTAAGAGGATAATTATGCAAAAAAGAATACTTTTAATAATATTATTACTATTTAGTTCTGTTTCTTTTTCAAACAAATCTAATCTTTTAAGTTCTGGATTACCTTCTCTTGCACCAATGTTAGAAAATGTAACTCCTGCCGTAGTTAATATTTACACAATCAATGAGGTTGAAGAAAAAAATAATCAAATTGATGATTTATTATATAGAAAATTTTTTAATATACCTGGCAAACAAGAAACTAGAAAAAGAAATAGGTCAGGACTTGGGTCAGGTGTAATCATAAATAAAAATAAAGGTTATATAATTACAAATAATCATGTAATAGCAAAAGCCAAGGATATAAAAGTTAAGCTACAAGATGGTAGAGAATTTAAAGCAACTCTAGTTGGCTCTGATCCTGCGTCAGATATCGCTGTTATAAAGATAAAAGCCAAAAAATTAAAATCTTTAAAATTTGCGAACTCTGACAAATTAAGAGTTGGTGATTTTGTTGTTGCAATAGGAAATCCTTTTGGTATAGGTCAAACCGTTACATCTGGGATAATAAGCGCTTTGGGTAGATCTGGTTTAGGAATAGAGGCATATGAAAATTTTATACAAACAGATGCCTCAATAAATCCTGGTAACTCAGGGGGAGCATTAGTAAATTTAAGAGGCGAGCTTGTAGGCATAAATACGGCCATTATCGGATCAAAAGGAGTTTCGGGTAGTGTTGGTATAGGCCTTGCAATACCTGTAAATATGGCTCTAGATATCACAGAACAACTTCTTAAGTACGGTAAAGTAAAGAGGGGCTATTTGGGTGTTTCAGCACAAGATTTAACAACAGACCTATCTAAGGCATTTGGGATAAATACATACAAAGGAGCTATAATTACGCGAGTGACAAAAGGTTCCCCTGCTGATAAAGCAGGAATAAAAATAGGCGACGTTGTGACAAAAATAAATAATGAAAATATAGAAAACGCATCCAGCATGAGAAATAAAATAGGTCTGCTAAAAATTAATAGCAGCATCACCATGGAAATTAATAGAAAAGGAAAAATAATTTCAACTAAAGTAAAAATATTAGAGCCAAAAATTTCTAAAAAAAATAAAATAAAAATAAACCCGAGATTACAAGGAATTGTTTTTAGTGAAATAAAAAAGAATATGCCTGAGTATGGAAAAGTATCTGGTATAAAAGTTTTAAAAATTTCAAAAGATAGTAAAGCTTATTATATCGGGATAAGAAAAAATGATATTTTACTATCAATAAATAATATTCCTGTTAAGAAAATTAAAGATCTTGAAATTGTTGCTGGTATTAATGATTCTGAACTTGTAGTACATGTGCAAAGAAGGAATAGAACGGCATTTTTACTACTAAAATAAATTAATCTAACCTCCAGTTATTGTTGGAAAAAAGGCAATTTCATCATTATTTTTTATATTAGTTTTAAAATCAGAATGCTCAAAATTTCTCGCGGAGTAAATTTTATAATTAACTTTATCTAATTTACATATTAAAAAAACATCATTTATTGTTGATTTTGGGTCCAGCATTTCTATAAATTCCTCATGCTTACCCATATCCTCAGCTAATCTTGCCAAGTAAACTACTTTTATTTTCATAATTTGTTACACTATTAAAAAAATTGAATTTTATAATGAAAAAGAACTTAACACATTTCACAAAATCTGGCGAAGCCCATATGGTTGATATTAAAAATAAGAATATCACAGATAGGATAGCTGTTGCTAGCGGCAAGATATTTATGTCTAAAGATTCTATAAAGAAAATCAAGGAAGGCAACCACAAAAAAGGTGATGTCTTAGGGATTGCAAGAATTGCGGCTATAACAGCTTCGAAAAAAACATCTGACCTTATACCACTTTGTCATAATATTAATTTGTCCTCTGTCACAGTAGATTTTAAGATTAATTTATCTAAAAAATATGTCTTTTGTAAAGCTGAAGTGAAGACATCTGGTAAAACTGGCGTTGAAATGGAAGCATTAACATCAGTTCAAATTGGTTTATTAACAATCTATGATATGTGTAAAGCAATAGATAAAAGCATGATAATTTCAGAGATTCAACTAGAATCAAAAAAAGGTGGTGCCTCTGGTGAATGGAACAGAGGAAAATAATTTCCAAGAAAAGAGTTTTTCTAAAAAATTAATTTCATGGCATAAACTTCATGGCAGACATAATCTTCCTTGGCAAGCTAATACAAATCCATATGAAATCTGGATTTCCGAAATCATGCTTCAACAAACGCAAGTAACTACAGTTTTGCAATATTACGAGAAGTTTATTAAGAAATATCCAACAATTAAGGACCTATCAAGTTCTAGATTAGAAAATGTTTTAGAATTATGGTCAGGATTAGGATACTACAGAAGAGCAGAATATATTTTCAAAACATCGCAAATTATAAAAGAAAAACATAATTATATTTTTCCTGAAACATATGAAGAATTAATTCAGCTACCAGGTGTTGGAAAATCAACTGCGGGAGCAATCCTATCACTTGCGTACAATAAGAAATTTCCTATTTTAGACGGGAATGTAAAAAGAGTAATAAAAAGATATTTTGCAATTAGAGGAGATCAAAATAATGAAAAAAATTTATGGGAAATATCAGAATATTTGCTTCCAAAAAAAAATAATAATATTTATACACAATCTATTATGGATTTAGGGTCAAAAATATGCATGAAAAATAATCCATTGTGCGAAAAATGTCCTATAAAATTAAAATGCAAATCCTTCGAGCTTGGCTTGACAAATGTTATACCTGAAAAAAAAGAAAAAATTATACGAAAAAATAAAAAATTATTCTTTTTTTTAATCCAGCATCCTAATGATAAAAATTTAATACTAATGAAAAAAAATGATAACAAAGGTTTATGGGCAAATTTATGGTCTTTACCACTATTTGAAAAAGAAAAAAATTATAAAGAATTTTTAAAAAATAACCAAATTGAAAGTAAAAAAATAATTTACTTAAATTTTGCACATGACCTAACGCACTTAAAATTAGATATCATAATATATAAAGTTGATGCAAAAAATAGTAATAAATTCAATAATTATAACTGGAAAAATATTTATGATAATATTGGTGTTTCAAAACCGATTATTAAGGTTATTAAAAAATTAAAAGAGGATATAAATAATGAGAAAAGTAATGTGCTCAAAATTAAAAAAAGAGCTTGAAGGCTTAGATAGGCCTAATTATCCTGGTGATATAGGTAAAAAGATATATGAAAATATATCAAAAGAAGCTTGGGCATTATGGTTAAAACATATGACAATGTTAATAAATGAATATAGGCTTACACCCATTGAGCCAAAAGCCCGCACATTTTTAGAAGAGGAAATGGAGAAATTTTTATTTGGTGATGGCTCTGATGTTCCAAAAGAATTCAAGCCTGAATAGATATTATTTTTTATATGGGATCATATTAAAAATCATGTGTGGCAAAGTTAGGCATGCCAATGATATAAACACATATTTTATTATTGCATCGTAAACTGTGATTTTAAGGTAGTTAGAAAGCAATATTGTTAATAAAAAAGAAATAACTAAAGAAAATAAAATTATTGTGACTAAAAATTTTTTAATAGTGAAATTGTTAGGTACTAGATTTGAAATATATATTGACTCAATAAAGTGCCTAATAGAGTGTAGAAAACAAAAATAAATTGTAAAAGATATAAGTGGCGGCAAAATAATAAAATTACAAAAACATATAAGTGCCTCAATTTTGAATAAATAATTTCTATTTCTTTCTAATAGAATATGAAAAACTGATAAAGTAATAAATAACATTTTTTGAGTCATAGTAAACTCTATGTTCTTCACAGGACTATTTATTAGTAAAGAAAACAATTCAGAAACTTGCTCAAAATGAAATATTATTGGTGTGAATACAATTATTATTCCTTTTATAAAAATATTTAAATTTATATATATATGTTTTTTTTCAAAAAGATAATTATTATCCTCATAACCAAAATGATAAGCTGCCAATAGCAAAAAAAATAGGAGCGATATGCCTGGAGCATATACCCATGCAACTAAATATATTAATAATATTAATATATAAGATAAAGAAAAGTATATAAACCACTTAGTTGTAAATTTTTTAAAAATTTTTCTTCCGATAGAAAAATCAAAAAAACCATGCGGTATACCTATAATTGAGACAAAGAAAAAAAGAATGTAAGTTTGTATGCCATTTATTGATATACTACCTGAAAAAAAATAGCTAAATAATATACAAACTGCACTTAAAGATATAAAAAATTTTTTATGTATTAAATCAATTTTATTAATCATTTTTTTCTTTTATTCCAATGGCATATAGTAAAAATTTTTTTTTCGGCAAATAAAATATTATTTTAATAATGTCAAAAATACTTGGTATATCTGATAAAAATCTTATTTGTGCATTATGGTGTTTTGTTTTAAATAATTTTATTAATGCGCTCTTCATGTATGCAGGATCATCTTTTACTATATTTAGATATACACTGTCCATTTTACGCAATAGAAGTGAATGAAAATTTTTACGTGTTCTTATATTTTTATCATTTTTAAGTATTTTTTTTATCAAATCATCACATTGTTTCTGTATATTAATAAATGTATACCCTGTACTTGCTCTTGTAACTCCTGAGTTTGATCCAATTTTTGTTATGTAATTATAAGATTCTCCATTTATATTTACGTCCATTGGTATCATGCCAAATTCTTTCTTCTCGATCACAAATCCTTCATTTTTATAGTTATTTTCCATATATTTGTTAATATAATTTTCGTCTAAATTCTTACTTTCCTTGTTTGATGAAAAATAAGTCGATTCTATTAAGGCTGTTTTTTTTGAAAAAGGAAGAAAATACATAAAATGGAAGTTATTTTTAGTGTTAGAAAATTCCATTAATATTGGATAATTATCATCAAAAATTTCATTATCTGATCTAATATATGCACCGAAAAATTGCTGTGTCATGTAAATTTTTTTATTTTCTGGCCTACTATCAAAAACATGACTACATCTTAATTCTTTTTTATCGGTCTTGACGTATACTATTTTATTCCTTTGAGAAATTTTCTCTACTTTAGACGAATATTCTATATTAATGTTTTTATTTTTTTTTATTTTTTTTAAAATATAATTATTGAAATCATGTGAATTTATACTTTGATATTTATAATTGTTACAATTTATTTTTACGGTATCAGAACAATTTTTAATTAATAAGTAATTCCACTTTTTTTGTATTAGGTGATTAAATGGTGTTTTATAAATATCCCAAAAAGACCATAATTTATTTTTTTTATATATATCTGAAGATGATTCTAAAATACATACTTTAAATTTTTTATCTATAAGCCTATATGCTAAGCTTAATCCCGCACACCCTGCGCCTATAATAATAAAATCGTACTTATCTTGTGTTGACATCTGACAATCCTAATAACGATTCATGTAGTTTTGCGTTATGTTTTTCTCTATGTACAGGGAAAATAAAAAAAATTAAAAACTCTATTATTGCTTTAAATACTATAATAATTTTTTCAGCTCTTGTTACATATATGTTTTCATATAAAAATTTTGTGCCTGTTTTTTTTATTTTTAGCCCTATTGCTTGATATATTCTTAATGCAACAAGAATTGCTATTCGTGATTTAACAGGTATATATCTAATTCCATTTAATGAGCTTTTATAATATATATCAGCTTTTATTAATAAACTTCTTACATTTTTATTTATTTTTACTTCATTTTTTTTATTCATATCCTCAAAAATACTACTATCAATTCTTGTATTCTTTGGCAAATATATTCTATTTTTTTTATAGTCCTGCATGACGTCCCTAGATATATTTGTAAGTTGCATTGCAATGCCTAAATCTATTGCAAAGTATTTGGCCTCTTTATTATCTATTTCTAAAGCATTAGTCATCATTAATCCGACAACTCCTGCTACTTTGTAGCAATATCTTAGTAATTCTGAATTATCTTCGTATCTTATAAAGTCTTTGTCTGAATTAACTCCAGATATTAATTCGTTTAATAAATTATCTCCTATACCGTAAGATTTTAACAATTCTTGTAATTTAATAATTTCGCTAGGATCTTCAAAATCTATTCCTTCGTCAACCCTGTCATCTTGCGTTCTGCAAAATGAATATATATTTATCACTTTTTCTAAAATCTTACTAGGAAGAAACTTGCTAGCCCAAAAGAAGGATTTGCTATTTTTATATATTATATTTTTATTATCAATTATTTCCATAATCTCGTAGTATTAATTTTTCTGTTACTTTTGATGTTGATAATACTCCTGGTATGCCGGCTCCTGGATGTGTACTTGCGCCGACAAAATACAGGCCACCTGTTTCCAAAGATTTATTTCCGTATCTAAAGTATGCCGACTGAGTGAAAACAGGTTGAATTCCAAAACCACTTCCTGCATATGTATTTAGCTCGTGCTCAAAATAATCTGGTGTTATGTAAAAACTATCAACAATATTTTCTGATAATTCTGGCATAATTTTTTCTTGAAGGGTTTTTATTATTATATTTGAGAATTCTTTGGCTCTTTCTGACCAATTCACATTTCCAAGATTATTTGGCACTGGTGCCAGAACATAAAAAGTATCGCTATTATTTTGTATCATACTTGGATCTGTTGCGCCAGGTCTGTGCAAGTATAGACTAGGGTCATTAATAAATATTTTTTTATTAAATATGTCATTTAGCAAATCATGGTGTCTTCTACTAAAAATTATCGTATGGTGTTGCACGTCTTTATATATTTTTTTTGTTGAAAAATACAATACGAAAAGACTCATTGAATGCTTTAAATTGAATCTATTTGATACTTTCTTCGGCTTAAAACCTAGAAGTTTCTCATATGTATATGTAGGATCAGAGTTACAAACTACTCCATCACAATGCAAGACTTCTTTATCTGTCTCAACACCTACAACTCTATTTTTTTTATAAATAATTTTTTTTACTTCTGTATTTTTTTTTATATCTACACTATTTTTTTCCAAAATTCTTTCTAGACCATCAACTATTTTTCCTGTTCCGCCCTCTGAATAAAAAACGCCCCATTTCCATTCTAAATATTGAATTAAAAGATATATAGAAGTTGTGCTATAAGGATTTCCCCCAACTAATAGAGGATGCATGCTTAAAGCCTGGTTTAAATTCTTATTACCAATAAATTTATCTACTGATTGGTAAACAGATCTATCAAATCTAATTCTTATTAGCTCCGGCAAATGTTTCAACATGCTACCAATTGTTTCAAAAGGTTGGTCAGATAACTCTGTGTAAGCTTTATTAAATATTCTCTTACTATGTTTTAATAATTTTATATAAGAAACTGCGTTTTGATAACCGTATTTCGACTTTATTTCCTTTACTGTAAGACCTAATTTTTCTCCGTAGTCCAAATACTCGCCGTTATCAAATAAAAATCTATACCACGGTTTTACAGGTAGTAAATTTACATAATCGCTTAATTTTTCTTGATTCATAGCAAACAGCTCCTCTATCAAATAGGGTGCTGTTATTACAGTTGGACCTGCATCATATTTATAGCCATTATGAATGAAGGTTCTTGCTCTACCACCTAAATCGGCCTGCTTTTCGAGAAGTTTTACATCAAATCCTTTACTTTTTAGTCTTGCTGCAATTGAAAGACCGCCAAAGCCAGAGCCAATAACAATTATTCTTTTCATAAAATTACCATAAAAAAAAGGCTCACTTATTACAGCGAGCCTTTAATTAAACTTTAAGTTACTACTTAATTAAGCAGATTCTTTAACAGCTGCTGCCCATATAATTAAACCGAAAGCGATTTTGTTTACAAAATCTGCAAGGTTATAAACAATGTTTACAGTTGCTGGGTCTGTACCGCCTGCTAAGTACCCTAAGAAGTATCCTAATGGGTATATAGCCCAACCAATAGTAACAATCAAACGTAATGCACCGAATGCAGTTTGACAAGCTGCGCTTCCACTTGAAGCGTTTGCTTTGCTAGCTTCACCAGCAAAGATTTCGTAAAGAATATATAGCCAACCGATCATCCCTACAATAAATCCAGTCATAACAGAAATCATTCCTGCTTCACCCATGTATCCACCTACTAACATAACTACTGTACCAACTAATAGTCTCCAGAATATTCCAGAAGAAACTGTTGTTACCGCAGCAAGAATAAAGTAGAACTCAATCATTAGTAATGGAACAGTTAACAACCAATCAATATATCTAAATACTGTTGGTGATTCTCCTGTAGCTACCCAAACATCTCTCATATAAAAATAATGAACTGCAGCAATTAATGTTACAAGAGCTGAAACAGTTAAAGATGTTTTCCATTTAGCACTAACTCTGTCACGTTCAACAATAAAGAAAACTGTTGATGCAACCATAGCCATAGAAATGATCCAGAAAGTAACACCTACATAATCATCTCCAGCTAATCCTGATGAATGACCACCAGCAATTGCTAAAGTTGGTAAAGATGCCACTACTAGAAGTGTCGCAAATAATTTTTTGCTGAAATCTAATAATTTAATCATATCGTTTTTTCCTCGAGTTATTATTAAAATATATTTTTTGTACATTAATCATTCTAGTCAATTAATTTAAAAAATAAACCCTTAATTGTATGCAAAATCTGTACATTTTACGTAAAATAAGTAATTGATTATATTAATTTTTTTTATGTGAATGATAAGCATTATTATTTATTTAAATATAATAATAGACTAATATTTAACAAAGCCAAGCATTTTTTCACAAATATTTTATGAAACTAAACTTCATCTGCTAGCCTATTAGTGTATACTCACTTTTTTCTAAAAAATTTTATAAATGATTGAAGGCTTGGTAGCTCAGTTGGTAGAGCAGTGGACTGAAAATCCTCGTGTCGGCAGTTCGATTCTGCCCCGAGCCACCATCATCTATATACTATTTAATTTCTATTATTGCTACTCTATAAAAAAATTTTATTAAAGTAGATCTATAGCATATTTCCTTAATAATTCGATACTTATTATTTCCAACGCTTTGGCATTTGTACTTTTTATTAATATTGGAGGAGCTACACCATCATTTAATGCTTCTAACCACCTTCCTGCGCAGACACACCATTTATCACCTTCTTTAAGTCCTGGAAAATTAAACTCCGGTCTGGGAGTTATTAAATCATTTCCTTTGTTCTTAGAATAATCTAAAAATTCTTTTGTAACTTTTGCACAAACTGTATGACTTCCAACATCATCGTCAGATGTTTCACATAGTCCATTTCTTAAATAGCCTGTCATTGTTTCTTCACAGCAAACTTCTATGGCTTCACCGTAAACATTTTTATTTAATTTATTATTGCCCATACTTCCTCAATGTTAATATTAAAATTAGAGTTGATACCAACATACTAAACGAAACAAATACAAACCCAAATTCTACATTAGTTAAACTAGTCACTATGCCTAAACCAAGTGCTCCTGTTGCGTATCCAGTATCACGCCAGAACCTATATATACCTATAGCTGAAGCTCTCCAACTATCTTCACAATTATCGTTGACTGCTGAGCTAATAGATGGATATAAAAAAGACATTCCAACACCTAGAAAAAAACTGCATGATATCCACCAACTAAAATCTAGACTTAATAGACAAAGTGGAAGAGCTATTGAACATATTAGCATGCCAGTAATAATTAAAAGATTTCTCCCAATATAATCAGAATATAATCCAGTAAATATTTGCAAAATACCCCAGGTAATTGTATACGTTCCAACAATATAACTTATTTGTAATAATGAAATACCATTATTAAATAAATATATTGGAAAGAAGATCCATATACAGGAATCTAAGAATTTTTCTACATGCCCTGCCTGAGAATATGCAAATAATTTTTTATTTTTCCATGAAACATAATAGAAAATATTTTCTGGACTATCATTTGAATATATATTTGCATACTTTTTTGTATCCTCGACTAAGAAAATACAATATATTAATGCTAGCGATATAAATATAATACTAAAAGAAAATAAAGCAGCTTTAACTGGTAGAATATAAGTCATGTAACTAACTAAAATTCCGCCAATAGCCACACCAAAATATCCTGAAAATTCATTCAAACCTACTGCGAAACCCCTTTTATCACTTCTAGTTATATCAACACTTGCTATTTGTGTAACAGACCAGGCTAAACCTTGGTTTATACCAATAATAAATGTTGCAAATATTATGAAATACCAATTAGATGCAAAATAAATTATAAATGGCACTGGCAAAGCAACTACCCATCCCGCCAATAAAACAAATTTTCTATTCAGGGCGTCTGCAAGCACACCAGCATAATAATTAGCTATACCTTTAATGATTCCAAATGCTATTATAAATGTACTTAAAAAAATAAATGAATTCTTTGGAACATTGAATATACTTTCAGATAATGCTGGAAGAGCTGTTCTAAATAACCCAAGTAATATTCCAACGAACATTACTTGTAATAACAAGTTAACCAGTAGTGAATATTTTTTTTCTGTAATCATAATATCCTGAAAATATAAAACAATATAAATATAGATTAAATGAAATGTAGCTCAATAGATACGATTTTTTTAGACCTTGATGGAACACTGCTAGACTTAGCATATGATAACTATTTTTGGCATGATCACATACCTAATTTAATTGCAAAAAAAAATAAATTACCTTTTGAAAAAGTAAAAATTGAATTTGAAAATATATATAAGAGTAAACAAAATACAATTGAGTGGTACTCTCTCGATTACTGGAGTAAAATTTTTGAAATTGATTTAAAAAATGAAGTTTTAAAAACAAAAAATAAAATTAAAATATTTCCAAATGCTCACAATTTATTAACAAACTTAAAAAAAAGAAAAATAAGAATTATATTATTAACAAATTGCCCAAGAGATATGTTAGATATAAAATTAACACAAACGCAGCTATGGGGATTCTTTGATAAAGTAATTTCATCAGAAGATTATGGGTTTTCAAAAGAAGATGATAGATTTTGGCATAATCTAAATACTGCAATAGATTTTAATAAAATGAACACTTTATTCGTTGATGACAGTGAAAATGTTCTTAATTGCGCATCTAGAAATGGTATCAAGAATATTTTCTATATAAAGTTTCCTGATTCAAATAAGGAGGGACAAATAATTAAAAATTTTAATCCTTTGGATAGTATTGATTTAATAGTGAATATAATTATTGATTAGCCTTTGTGCAATTTTTTGCAAGCCTTAACAAATATTTTCTCAGTTTTTTCCAATCAGTTTCTGTAACTATAAAGCCTACACACTTTCTTGAACCACATTTACATACATGATCTCTAAAATCATCAACATCAAAAACAAAACCATAATCATAGGTTAATTCATCTCCTTTTTTTATATCTCTGAATGATCTAATCCAAATTTTTCCATCTACAATATCGGTGTCACAATTTGGATTACAGGAGTGATTCATTAATCTTGCATTATTGTAACTAACATTTCCATTGATATCGTATTTATTATCTAAAGTAAAAATATAAACTTGTCCTTCGTCTACATTTTTTTGAGATTTTTCTAACTGAGCTTCTGCAATCTTATCGGATTGTGCTTTAGTAATCTTCTCTCCAACGTATTCAACTACATTCGTACCTGCTTTAATATTTTGTTTAGCAAATAATCCTTTTCCGTGTAACTTTGAATTTTTAATTGTATATAATTTCTTCATAAATATTTTTTAATTTGTAGATGAAGAATTCCAAGCAAAAGTGCAATCTAATTCTGATCTTACTTTACATAATCCATTAACGCCTTCTTCAAGAATTATATGTAAAGGTGTATTATTATTAAACCTTCTGTGCTCAGTTTTCATCCATTTTTCTGCCATATTTATATTTCTAGGGAATGTAGTCCTTAACGCGTCAGATATTCCAACAATATGGCTCAATCTTCTGATTGTTACATCATTTTTAGGGAATGCTTTTAAGCTTCTATATTTGTCTAGCTGACGCTTTTTTGTCTGCTCGGGCAGACCAAGCACCTGAACGGTCTGTTCAGTAGTAAGATTCCAAGCGTCTAAAACTTTCATAACAGTTTTTGTTATAAACATAAACTCTTCTTCTGTATAATCAGCCATAATTTACCAAAAAAATTTCTGTTACTTTATATCTTAACAAAAAATTTATCAATACATCTTTGTTATGTACAATTGACAAAGGAAAATAGTTATTTAATATTATAATATTTATTAAGGAATAAATTATGATATCTTTTATAAAAAAAATATTTTCAAAAAATAAAATTAAAGAAGAAGACAGTATTAGCGATGTAAATCTTGCTTGTGCAATACTTCTTATAGAAGTAAGTTATTCAGATTTCTCAATAGACAATACTGAAATTAGCTCAATTATCGAAATTTTTAAAAAAGAATTTAATCTTACTGAAAAAAAAGCTCAATGGTTAAGTGATGAGGCCCTTAATTTACATAAGGACGTAAATTGCTTAAGAAAATACATAAAACTAATAAATTCAAATTATACAAATACTCAAAAAAAGAATTTATTAAATATGGCGTGGCTTGTTGCAAGAGCTGATAATATAATCGACAAACATGAGGAGCATAGAATTAGGAGACTTGCAGAGCTTCTTCATCTTAATCATGCAGATTTTATACAATCTAAAATTGAAACTAAAGACTAATCCTTTTTAAATCGATATAATGCAATTTCTCCAAAAAAATTTGGTGAGAGTTTACATAAAAAATTACTTGAATAACTATTATCTAAAACCTTTTTTTCAAGAATTTTAATTTTTAGATCTTTACACAAATCTTCAAAATCTTTAAAAGTACACAAATGAATATTTGGAGTATCAAACCATTTGTTTGGCAATGACTTTGATATTGGCATACGTCCTAGAAATCCTAGTTCTACCCTGTTTTTCCAAAAACCCATATTTGGAAATGTTACAATACCTTCATTTGCAACTCTCAACATTTCTTTTAAAATCTTATCAGGATTCTTATTTTCTTGAAGAGCATGAGTCATAACAGCATAGTCAAAAAAACTACTTTCGAAATATTCTCCGAGCCCAGTGTAGAAATCTGACTGTATTACGCTAATATTTTTTTTTATAGATTCCTTTACTTTTTCTAGATCTTTCTCAAAACCATACCCTGTTATATTTTTAGTTGATGTTAAGAAATCTAATAATGTAGAATCCCCGCATCCTAAATCAAGTACAGTTGAATCTTTTTTTATCCAATTAGATATTATTTTAAAATCTTTTCTATCCATATATTATTACCAGTATTTAATTTATGTTATCCATAAAGTTTTTCAAAACATCTAGATACTGAGGTATAGGCATTAAAAAAGCGTCATGCCCCTGATTTGCCTCAATTTCTGAGTACGATACTTTCTTTCTAGCTTTAACGAGTGATTTAACAATTTCGCGTGACTTTGTTGATGAAAATCTCCAATCACTAGTAAAAGATATGACTAAAAATTTAGAATCTGTTTTTTCAAATGCTTTTGAAAGATCACCTTCAAATTCTTCTGCAGGATCAAAATAGTCTAAAGCCTTTGTCATTAACAAATATGTATTTGCATCAAATCTTTCTACAAATGCTTGCGCCTGGTATCTTAGGTAACTCTCAACTTGAAAATCTACGTCATATCCAAAATGAAGCTTGCCTTCTCTAAGATCTCTTCCAAATTTTTGTCTCATTGAGTCATCTGATAAATATGTAATATGTCCCAACATTCTTGCAATACTAAGACCTCTTTTTGGTATTACGCCGAAATTATTGTATCTACCGTCATGAAAGTCAGGATCTGTAATGATTGCTTGTCTTGCGACTTCATTAAAAGCAATGTTTTGCGCTGATAGTTTTGCTGCGGCTGCGACTACAATAGAGTTTTTAATTTTGTTAGGATAACTTATTGACCATTGCAATGCTTGCATGCCTCCAAGACTGCCGCCAATAACACAAGCCCATATATCAATTTCTAAAAAATCCGCTAAAAGTTTTTGACTATTTACCCAATCTTTAACAGTTACAATTGGAAAATCAGGCCCGTATTCTTTTTTTGTTTTTTTATCAATTGTATTTGGCCCCGTCGACCCTTGACAGCCTCCAAGATTATTCAAAGAAACAATAAAGAACTTATTTGTGTCAAACGGTTTTCCTGGTCCAATACATGAATCCCACCAACCAGGCTTCTTATCATCTTCCTTGTGATAACCTGCAGCATGATGATCTCCAGATAAAGCATGACAAATTAATATAGCGTTATTTTTTTTTTCATTTAATTTTCCATAAGTTTCATATACTAATGAAAAATTATCTAAAGTTTTTCCACAATCTAGCTTAAGACTTTGTTTTATCTCAACAGTCTTAGGTTCTACAATGCCAACAGAATTTTTATTAAATTTATTTGTCATATAAAATTCCAAAAATTTCAAATTTGAAATCATTTTTTTATATGAAGGGAATTAAGCTGTGCTTTTAATATATTCGCTTTAGCTGTATTTTCCCACCCGCAAGCTGACTTCAAATCGGTGTTTTATGCAATATACTTTATTTTGTATAAATATACAAATTTGGTTACAAAATAATATTTAAAAAATTTTGTAAAAAATGTATTAGAACAAGGGCTATAATGACTGAAAAATCTATAACCCCAACTGACGTTGGAATAAATCTTTTTATAAACAATAAGATTGGGTTAGATATTTGAAAAACAATATCTATAGCAGGATTTCTATTGGCTTGAAATGATTGAGTAAACCAACTAGAAACTGCCAGAATTATAAAAATTATTGTCAAAGCATTCAATAAGCTAAATAAAGAACTTTTAAAAGAAAATATTATTAATTTTTCAATTAAAATACTACTTCCTAACATACTAGTTTGTAAATAAATACCCGATAAGTGACATAGAAAAATAACTGTCAAGCTAGATAACTCAAATTTTCCTAAATTTGGTATAAAAATAAATAAAGATCTTATTGGCTTAGATATTTTTATTATTGATTGCGTGATAGGATTATTTGTATTAGTACTAAATAAAGCCAAAAGAATTCTTAAAGTAAAAATCAATACTAAAAATGATAAAATTAAATCAATTATAAAAAATCCTAATTCTGGGAATGTATTTGACATTATTTTTTCTTATTTGCTATATCTATAGATTTATTTTTTGCACCTTTAATAGCATCTTTTATAATTTTATTAAAATTATTTTTTTCAAAAATTTTCAAAGCCGCTTCAGTCGTACCTTTTTTTGATGTAACTTTAGATCTTAAATCATTTATATTTTCGGTGACAAATAACATTTTTGAAGTACTGTTTAACATATGTAAAATTAGTAAAGATTTGTCCTCTTTTGATATATTTTTAAAATCATCGCAATCCACTAATGATTCTATAAAATACATTATATATGCAGGTCCGCTTCCATATAAAGCGGTAAATAAATGCATTTCATCCTCCTCTATATTTCTAATATGGCCAACACATTTAAAAATATTTTCTACATAATCTTTGCTGGCTTCATTAATTGTGTTTTCAGCACATAAACCTGTAATACTTTCATTGAAAATTGCGCATAAATTTGGCATTGCTCTCACTACAGCAATATTTTTATTTATATTTTTTTTAATTGAATCTATTGTTATGCCTGCTACTACAGAAACTATTATTTGATTATCTTTAAAAATTTTACTGTTCTCTAAAATTGCTTTTTCTAAATCTACTGGTTTCACACATAAAAATATAATATCAAAACTATTATTACATTCTTCGCCAGAATTTAAAAAAGTACATTTATCTAAACTATAATCATTTTTTGTTTTATTATGAAATATGTACAAGTTATCGGCTAATGTAATATTATCAGCTGACAGTATTCCTCTTACCAGAGCATTTGCCATATTTCCAAAACCTATAAATGCTATATTCATTTTTTTCTTTCACCAAAAATTGAAGTTCCTATTCTGACTATAGTAGAGCCAGCAGCAATTGCTGCATGAAAATCTGAGCTCATTCCTATTGATAAAGTATCTAACTTATATCCTTTATCCACTAGAGTATCAAATAAATTCTTAATACGCATAAAAGTTTCAAATTGAATATTATAATCATCATTATGTTTTGGAATAGCCATTAAACCCCTAACATTTATTTTTTCTAATTTCTGAGCTTCTTTAATAAATTGTTCTACTTCATTTTCGCATATCCCAGATTTTGTAGCCTCTTGGTCAACATTAATTTGAATACAAACGTTCAAATTATTTTTCAATATTTTTCTATATTCATTAATTTTTTTTAAAGTAGAAATTTTATCTATACTGTGAGCCCAACTAAAATTTTCAGCAATTTGTTTTGATTTGTTGCTTTGTATTTTTCCTATAAAATGCCATGTAATATCCAGATCTTTTAATTCATTAATTTTTTGAATTGACTCTTGTAAGTAATTCTCTCCAAAGTCTTTATGTCCACACGAATATACTTCTCTAATTTTCTGAGTAGAATGTGTTTTACTTACTGCCATTAAAGTTACGCTATCTGCAGCACGGCTCGATTTAGACTCTAATTCTAAAATTTTATTTTTTAATTCAATGACATTTTTTTGGATTTCATTCATATTACGGAATTATTTTCTTTCATAGACTAACTTTCCATCACATATAGTTTTTTCAACAACTGTTTTGAAATTTTTATTAATAAATGGACTGTTCTTTCCAGAGCTAATAATTTTTGATTTTTCGTATTTCCATTCTTTATTTTTTAGTATACATAAATCCGCAGATGATCCTTTAGAAATAACTCCAGAATTAATTCCTAAAATGCTTGCTGGGTTAGATGTAACTTTTGATACGGCTGTTTCTAAATCTAAAATATTTTTATCAACAAGCTCCATTAATAATGGTAATAATAATTCAATTGATGATATTCCAGGCTGTGTATTTGAAAATGGCGCTTGTTTTGCATCTTCATTATGAGGTTGATGGTCTGAACATATTGCAGTTATAGTCTTATCATTAATTGCCTTTTGTAAGGCCAACAGATCTTCATTTGATCTAAAAGGTGGCATAACATGATAATCACTATTAAAATTATTTATAGCTTCCTCATCAAAAAATAATTGATGAATAGCTACATCACAAGTTACTTCTAATCCAGATGAATGTGCATTTTGTATTAATGCTATTGACTCAAAACATGATATTCTACACAAATGTAATTTTACACCTGTTAATTTACTCAATGATAAAGCCTCAGCTACAGCGATAGATTCCGCTGCAGATGGAATGCCAGGCAACCCTAATTTATTTGAAATTTTTCCCTCATGCACACAACCATTGTTAGCTAGATATTTATTTTGAGGTTGATAAAAAATTGTCATATTCTGCCCAGAAGCATATTCCATTGCTCTTCTTAAAACTAATAAATCTTGAATAGGATTTAAGCAATTTGTCAATCCAACAGCACCAGCTTGCTTTAATTCCATCATTGGACTTAATCTATTTCCATCAAGATCTTTAGTAAGTGATGCTAAAACCTTTACTTTGCATAAATTTACATTTTTAAATATTTCTTCGACAAGCTTTATTTGAGCTGGTGTATCTATAACAGGTTGTGTATCAGGCATATAACATACTGTAGTAACACCTGAGGATACTGCCGCCATTGATTCACTTAAAATAGTTGCTTCTTTTTCTAATCCGGGTTGTCTAAATCTTACAGATAAATCAACTAAACCAGGGCATATAATACAATTTTCTGCATCAATAATAATTGGGGAATTTAGTTTTGTATTATCTTCATCAATTCCAATAATAATTCCATCCTTTATATAAATATCATGATAACCAGAAACTTCGCCTCCCGGATTTATAATATTTCCTGACTTTATTATTATATCTTTCATCTAATTATCCGGTTGAGGTTGCATAGATAATGACAATATAGCCATTCTAACTGCTATGCCATTTGATACTTGTTGGAGAATTACCGATCTATCACCATCTGCTACTTCTGAACTTATTTCTATACCTCGATTAACTGGGCCAGGATGCATGACTATGCCATTTTTAGAAAGAAGTTGTAATCTATCAGGAGTAAAACCATATAAATTATAATATTCATGTTCATCAGGTATAAAACTAGAATTCATTCTTTCATTTTGCAATCTTAGCATTATCACAACATTGCAGTCCTTAATGCCAGCATCCATATCTACATAAGATGTTACTCCCATATGTTCAATCCCATTTGGCAAAAGTGTTTTTGGACCAATTACTCTTATGTCTGGCACCTCAAGTATTCTAAGCGCATGTATTAAAGATCTAGCAACTCTTGAATGAAGTATATCTCCAACAATTGCTACTTTGATTTTTTTAAAATCCTTAAAATATTTTCTTATAGTAAAAACATCTAACATCGCCTGGGTGGGGTGGGCGTGTCTTCCATCACCTGCGTTTATTACACTAATATTTTGCGAAACATTCTTAGATATAAATTCGGCAGCTCCAGATAAAGGGTGTCTAACAATAAACATATCACAATGCATTGCTTCTAGGTTTCTAAGTGTATCAAGAAGTGATTCTCCTTTTTTGGTTGCACTGAAGTCAACATTAATATTTAAAAAATCTGCTGATAATCTTTTGGCAGCTAATTCAAAAGTTGTTCTTGTTCTTGTGCTGGCCTCAAAAAATAAATTTACTATTGTTTTACCTCTTAATAATGGAACTTTTTTTACTGGCTGACCAGAAACTCCAGCAAATGATTCAGCGAGATCTAAAATATCTAAAATT